>JAABUZ0100000068.1_pt1 | contig 239547 bp, 226 predicted proteins | sample 5562091 | NCBI WGS metagenome assembly JAABUZ01 (sample SAMN12813069, study PRJNA571459) | rock metagenome | isolation source: Antarctica rocks | place: Antarctica: Victoria Land, Linnaeus Terrace sud | collected 2015-12-21
GGCGTAACAAGGTTGAAGGGGTGGTGGCGATACCTGTTCGGTCAGCCTGTCGCGTGCCCAGTTGCCCACCTGCTACTAACCCGAGAGCTTGGACGAGCGCGGTGAGTCTGCCCGTCATACGCGCATAAAACTTCTTGTATCTTGCTCAATTGCAAAAAGTACACCTAAGCAGATTTAGGGCTTGTTGCTGACACTCTTTTCCTTCTTATTCTCTTCCTCTGTCATAATTTGCTCCTTAAAGTTGAGATATGCCGTCACTTACGACCATACATTGCCAATGTGCTTTCGATATATGGCCTTCCACTGCATTGCAACACCTCAAGCATACTCTCAACATCAAATGGAATGTGGCGAAACTCGACGCCAATCTGTTCCTGTTCCGAGGAGATAAGGGCATACTCCTCCCAGGGGTCAGCATGAAACTCCTCTTGTGGCAGCCGCCAGTTGTATGCGAAGCCGACACTGCCCGGATTCACGTACCAAGCATCGTTACAGCGGCGAAATTGTTGCGTGTGCGTATGTCCACCCGCCAGTAGCATCGCATCCTGCCCTCCTAGAAGCCGCTGGAAATCCTCTTCTGAGGTGTTTGGGAGAATGTCGTCAAACGAATGAGGAGAGCCATGAAAGCACAGGAGTTTCTTGTCTGCCTCTAGCGAGAGTTCCACCGTTGGCTGAAACTGCTCGATAAAGGCTCGGTCCTCATTGGATAACTGTGCCAGTGACCATTCTCTGACAGCCCATTGTTGCGGCGATGTCTGCTCCTGAGAACTCGTCTCTCGCCCGGTCAGCAGCCAGGCGTCGGCGTTGCCCATCACGACTGGGCAGTGAAGGTCACGCAGACACTGCACCGTCTCAGCGGGTTGTGCGCCACCTTGAATCGCGTCGCCCAGGCATACAATATGTTGAACAGCTTGACGGCGGATATCGGCGAGGACAGCATCAAGCGCGACACAGTTTCCATGAATATCCGAAATAACAGCAATACGCATCCTTGTTCTCCTTGCCTTCTCGTCAACTTTCTTTTCGACGATGACGCCGAAGTAGCCAGGCCAGAAGACCTCGATAAGCTGCCTCGCTATAGGATTGAGGTGTCCGTACTGCTCCGCATCTTCCGCTCCCTGTGTCAGCACCAGGAGAGCTTTTCGCACGTCACGTCGCTTGGCGTGGTAAAGACGACGCACAGCCTCCGCATTGAGTGCGGACGCCGAGAGGCCGTACCAGAGAGGACTCGGCCAGATGACCAGCTTGCCCGCACGAAGCGCGTCACACGCCTGTTCCATGTCGGCGGGCGTTTGTTGTAAGATGTCCATATAGTTGTTTCTTCTCCTTATACGTTCGCAGGAAGCTGTGCGAGGAAATCCAGAACGGCTTGATTGAATATCGCTGGTTGCTCCATGTTGGGGTGATGGGTTGTGTTCGGTATGACGACTTTTCTCGCCCCTTTGATACCAGTAGCAAGGATATCTGCGACAGTCAGGACATCATCAATATCCTTGTCTCCAACGATGAGGAGCGTAGGGACTTGTATCTCGGAAAGCCGATTGACAGCGGGTGGTGAGAGCGGGAGCGGCATCTCCCAGTTGTCAGGGTCATTGGCAAGCGCGTAGTTGTGGAGCAACATTTCCCGCACACGCTCACGCATGATAGGATCGACCTGCTCCACCGGACGCTTAGACCCATCAATCCAGTAGTGGAGCATCACCTCCGCCATGCGTGGAACATTTCCTTGCTGTTTGGCCTCGAAAAACGCGAGCCAGTCGGCAGGCCACGTCCCATGGGCTTCTTCCGGCGATTGATGTCCACTCAGGCCACAGGAGGCCGAGATGAGTGCATCTACCATATCTGGATGCTCCAAAGTAAAATCAAGTGCAATCATACTGCTCATCGAGATACCCAGCAGATACGTCTTCTGGATACCCAGGTAGGTGAGCAAGGCAAAGAGGTCCTCACGCTGCGAATATGGCTCCTTGATAAGACCAGAGGAGCCGAAACCCCGCAAGTCGTAGCGGATGACCCTGTAATGCTGTGCAAAGGCCAGAAACTGGTCATCCCAGAGACGGTGGTGGGAGACGGCACTATGGCTCAGGACGAGCGGATGGCCCGAACCTGCCATCTCGTAATACAAACGGGTGCCATTCACCTCGGCAAAACCCGTTTCAATCGGCACTGTATCTTTCATACTATCTTCCTTCTCTCGACGCCTGAATCCGCGCTCTCATGGTGCAAGACGACAGTGGTGGAGCGTGATGCTCTCTACTTTCTAAGTAGACTATCGTATAGACTGTGAGAACACATCGGTAATGCAACGTATTACTCTTGCCTATGTACAGAGGATGAGAAAAACCGAACGTGTGATATACTGTTCGGGTAGCGACAGTGTTCGGAAGAAAGTGCGTTCTTGCATGAAGCACATGACACACATGACACAGATACCTCATATCGAAAATGAGATGCTCACCTACCAGCACGACGGACAAACACGGAACCTCCTGGTTGGAACGCAAGCGTGGTTTACCTGGTTGCAAACAGCTACCACGTTCACCTATACCATCGACGGTGAGACGTTCACCGCACGGCGCGACCGGGCGGGGAACAAACGTGGGGGCTGGTACTGGCGTGCCTCGCATCAGCGTGACGGGAAATTGCACCGCGTCTATCTCGGCACATCGGAAGAGTTGACTCTTGAACACCTACAGGCTGTCGCTCATACATTTACTGAACATATGAGACGCAGTGATATTCAAATAGAACGCTCTTCCCCTACTCTACCTGTACCACTCACTTCGCTCATCGGGCGAGAGCGAGAGGTCACAGATGCCCTTGTATTGCTCTTGCGGCCCGATGTGCGCCTGCTGACCCTGGTAGGCGTTGGCGGTGTGGGCAAGACGCACCTCGCACTGCAACTGGCGCACGAGGCACAAGCACACTTTCCCGATGGCGTCTCCTTCATTTCACTGGCGGCCCTTCGGGAGGGCGACCTGGTTCTACCAACTATCGCGCAATCCCTGGGTTTGCACGTCAGTTCCATACGAAACCCGCTTCAAGGGTTACAAGCCGCGCTACGAGCGTGCCGCATGTTGTTGGTCATAGATAACTTTGAACAGATTGTAGAGGCCGCACCGTTCCTGATTGACCTGCTCGTCGCCTGTCCTGGCCTCACGCTGCTGGTGACGAGCCGCGAAACGCTGCACATGCGGGGCGAACATACCTTTGCCGTCCTACCTCTGCCTGTTCCTGCTTCCAATCAGGTGCGTGATGCCGAGACCCTTCTGCACTATGGCGCGAGTGCGCTTTTCCTCGAACGAGCGCGAGAATTGCACCCACCGTTGCATCTCACGCCCGACAATGCCTCACGCATCGCTGAGGTGTGCCGACGACTCGATGGCCTGCCTCTAGCGATAGAATTGGCTGTCGCCCGCCTCGCCGTGCTGCCATTGCCATCCCTTCTGGAGCGATTGGAGCATCGACTGGATGTCTTGACGTGTGGGCCACGAGACCTTCCGACACGACAGTCCACGCTGCGACAAACCATCGCCTGGAGCTATGACCTGCTTTCAACAGAAGAACAGCGGCTCTTTCGCCTGTGTGCCGTTTTCGTGAGAGACGCGACCGTAGAGGCACTGGAAGCGGTGTATTGGCGAGCTGGTGGGGAGCGTGCATCGTTTCTAAATGAGGTCGCGTCTCTGGTGGACAAACACCTTCTCTATCGATCAGGACAGGAGCATTCTCGCTCACGGCTGTTTATGCTGGAGACGATTCGGGAGTATGGGCTGGAACGGCTGACCGCACACGGTGAACTGGAGACAGCACGCTTGGCTCATGCCAGCTATTATCTAACACTAGCAGAGGAGATGGACACTCATCCATTTACGACGGGAGAGGGAGAGGAACGCTGGTTCGAGCAGGGAGAGCAGGAGCATGACAATGTGCGTGCGGCTCTTGAATGGTCAGTGGAGCAGGGAGAGGATCGTCAGCGCAGAGAAATCGCCTGGCGATTCGTCGCGGCCTTGCAGTGGTTCTGGGTCAACAACGGCTACATACCTGAGGGACAGCAATTCGTCGAGCGAGTTCTGTCAAGAGATGAGGGAATTGCCCCATCCATACGGGCAAAGGCCCTTCACGGAGCCGGCTGGCTTGCCCTGTGGCAAGGGGAGTATGAACGGGCTGAGAGGCTGTGCCGAGAGAGCCTGCACCTGTACCGAGAACTGCATGATCAGCGGGGAATGGCACTTGTCCTTCATCGGCTGGCACGAATCGCCTCATCACGTGGTGATGCGCCTGCCGCCATCTCCCTGTACGAGGCGAGTCTTGTCATCTCCAGGGCGATTGGGGACAGGGTGCAGCAAGGTCTCTCGCAGGCCGCACTTGCACTCACGAGTCTCCGCTTCTCTGATCACACCGTCTATCCGCGTATTCGCTCACTACTCGAAGAAAGCCTGACGCTCCTTAAAGCAGAGCATTACCAGGGCGGAATCGCCTGGTCGCTCTATGGTCTGGGACTCTGGCACTTCCAACAAGCAGAGGTAGATGCGGCTCACTCACTCTTTGAAGAGAGCCTGGCATTGTTCAGAGCGTCGGGACAGCGACAATACATCGCCTACCTGCTCCTGTTCCTCGGCAAGGCGTCGGCCCGGCAAGGAGACCTCTCGACGGCATACGCCCTTCACCGGGAAAGCCTGAATCAGTTCGAGCAGCTGGACGATCACAGGAGCATCGGCGTCTGCTTGCAGGGATGGGCGGATGTGGTCGCGCGGCAAGGAGCGTTCACCTGGGCAGCACAGCTCTGGGGAGCGGCGCACAATTTCCGTGAGCAAACGGAGAGCCGAGCTAGTGTCTTCAGCCTCTTCACCATACCGGGCGAGGATGCGGAAGATGAACGGTTGCGAGCCATCGTCCGTACACAACTGGGAGAGCAGAACTTTGTCCAGGCTCTGAACGAAGGGCGAGCGATGATACCAGCGCAAGCACTCTCAGCACAAGAACAGATGATACTCGCCTACCAGGCGCCCACAACGTCCATCATACCTGATGAGACAGACCAACAACAAACACATTCGTCCTCTCTCCTCGATACGTTGACCGAGCGGGAGCGAGAAGTGTTGCGTCTGGTCGCGCAGGGACTCTCCGATGCCCAGGTTGCGAACATCCTGGTTATCAGTCCTCGCACCGTCAATGCTCACTTGCGCTCGATCTACAGCAAGCTGAACGTCACCTCACGGCACGCGGCAACTATGTTTGCCCTTGAACACCATCTCATTCAGTTTCACGCTGTGAAATGATCACTGCCGATTAGATTATACCCTTGACGATATCTGGGTGTCTTGACGTGTCGTCATTAACACGCAGACCTTTTGTAGGTACTATGGATACAGTTTTTGTTGCTTCGCTAACATGTCGATGAACGTTTTTATACGAGCCGCACGGGTTTCTGGTTTTTTTGCCGTTTGGATGCGGAAGAGGATGGCGTAGTGGTTGACGCTATTCAGCGTCTGAAAAAACGCTTTTGCTTGCGGGTTGGCGTCCAGTTCCCGTTGAAAGTCGTCAGGAATCGTACTTTTGCTTTGCGAGTCGTAAGCCGCTTCCCAACGCCCATCGGCCTGCGCTAGCTCCACCTGGCGCATTCCTGCTGGTCGCATTCTGCCAGAAGCCGCAAGTGCTGTTGCCTTCTCACAGTTTACTTTTGACCATATACTCTTCGGGCTACGCGGTGTGAATTTTTGTAGCCAGTATTGCTCATCGTGTGAGGCTTTTTGCCCGTCGATCCAGCCATAACAGAGCGCACTCTCTAAGGCTTCTGGATACGAGACCGAGGGAATGCCCGTTTCTTTCTTCGCTATCTTGAGCCAGATGCCTCGTGCATCGGCGTGATGTTCTTCGAGCCACGCTTCCCAATCCTGCTGAGTCGCAAACGAGAACACTGGAAGATTATCTGCCTTCTTCATACCTGAAGTATATCACGTCGTTGTAATTTATTATCTGTAGTGCGGCGAGGTCGTCAACCGAGAATTTTGCTAGCGATACATCTCTGGACTACATGCTTTCATTGCATGTTCTATCTCAGGATAGAGATGTGCTATGCAAAAAAATCCGCCTCTGGATAGATGTGCTTCGGGAACTGTTCTTGTACACTTTGTCTGTACGGTAACAACAACGTTTGTACAGACGAATGAGAGAATAGTCATATTATGAACAGCGAAGCAATTATCACGATAGAGCATTTGCATGTCAGCTATGGCAAGACGAAGGTGGTCAACGGCCTTTCGTTCGCCATCAACGCAGGCGAATGTTTTGGTCTCCAGGGACCAAATGGAGCAGGCAAAACGACAACGCTTTCGTGTCTGGAAGGACTCAAACAGCCAGAGCGGGGGCTATTCGCCAGCACATTGTCCAGTAATCATATATTGCTCGTTTGGTTGTCGGAAATGCATTTCTCTCCTGTAGCAATAAACATGTAGCTACCATTGCCCAGGTAATGCTCTGAATTGAGCTATTCTCTATCGTCGAAACATAGGCAATCACCATACGCAGCTTTACCGATGTATCTCTACATTCGGTGCATTAAACTCTCGATAGCGTTTCATGCATGATTGCGTATACTGTATTGTTCATATGCATGACTTATCATTAGGAAGAAGAGGTGGTAATCGTCCAAATGTGAACAAGGTGGGGAACGATTGGTACAACCCACTTGTACTGCTGCTTCTTACAGCATTTCCGATTTTGCCTCACGGTTTTGGAAAAAGAGCGTGTCTGTACTTGCAAATGGCAAGCACTATTGTGGACCTATGAGAGAGGAGAATACCATGAGAAACATCATCGTCACCATGTGGATAACCCTTGATGGCTTCATTGCGGGACCAAACGGAGAAATGGATTGGATAGGGGAAATCTACGACGAAGCGATGGGCACCTATGAGAACGATCTGGTCAGCTCGGCTGATACGCTGTTACTGGGACGAGTGACCTATCAAAGTTTTGCTGGTTCCTGGCCCCACGTGCCTGACAATCCCAATACCTCAGAGGGCGAGAAAGAATACGCCCGCAAATTGAATGCCATGCGCAAAATGGTGTTTTCCAAAACGCTTGAAAGGGTGGAGTGGAACAATTCAACGCTGGTGAAAGAGGTCATTCCCGAAGACATCGAGCACATGAAACACGAGCCTGGGCGCGATATGGTCATCTACGGAAGCGCCAGTCTGGTGCGAACGCTTACCAACCTTGGCTTGATTGACGAATATCAACTGTTAGTTCATCCGGTAATTTTAGGCAGCGGCAAGCCGCTCTTTCAAGGCATCAAGGACCAGGTGAAGCTGAAGTTGGTCAACACCAAAACGCATCCTTCTGGGGTGGTGGTCCTTTCCTACCAGCCGAGAGAGAAGCGCGATTTCACACTTTGAACTGGAGAGTACAGGGGAGCAAGGGCCCGTCTTTGGGAACGCACCTCTCGCTTCCGCATCGTCAAAGCAGATTTATACCCGAAAGGCAGAACGATCATGACCATGAGCAAGAGGAGCTACGCCAAGGTGAATGGCCTCAACATGTATTACGAAATCCACGGGGAAGGCCAACCACTGGTCCTGCTTCACGGTGCTTTGTCGGCCATTGGCACCTCGTTCGGAAAGCTTCTGCCGGATCTAGCCAGAGAACGGCGGGTCATCGCCGTCGAGATGCAAGGCCACGGGCACACTGCCGACATCGATCGCCCACTGCGCTACGAGCAGTTGGCTGACGACATCGCTGCTCTGCTCACGCAGATCGGGATCGAAAAGGCTGATCTCTTCGGATGGAGCCTGGGAGCTGGCGTCGCCTTGCAGACCGCCATTCGACACCCGGAGGTAGTGCGCAAGCTGGTGCTCGCCTCCGTCACCTACAACAGTGGCGGACTCTACCCCGAGCTTCTGGCGGGAATCGAAAACTCGAAACCCGAGTATCTGGCCGGGACCCCATTCTATGAGGAATACACCAGGATCGCACCGAACCCACAGGATTTTTCCCGGCTCTTCGCCAAGCAGCAGCAACTGGACGGCGAGATTCAGGACTGGCCAGTCGAGGCCATTCGTGCGATCAAGGCGCTCACCTTGCTCATCATCGGGGATTCCGATATCATCCGTCCCGAGCACACAGTCGAGCTGTTTCGCCTGCTCGACGGCGGGGTGGCGGGCGATCTCGTCGGCCTACCCCGTTCCCAGCTCGCGGTGCTTCCCGGCACCACACACGTGACGCTCGTGGACCGCGCCGAGTGGCTCGTGTCGATGATTACACAGTTCCTCGACACGCCCATGCCAGAAGCCAAGTGAAAGAGAGAATCAGAGGAAGGTCTCATTTGAAAAGCATTTACTTATCGATTTGCATGTATTAAGGAGAGGGCGTAAGCGTAAGGAGGCACTATGAGGAAAGTCATTCTCAACATGAACATGACATTTGACGGCTTTTTCAATCTGGACTGGATGGGATAGACGCCATTCACGCCAGACCAGGAACTGATCGATGATACCATAGCCCAAATGAGCGAATCTGGTGGTGCTTTCGTTGGGTACCCGTTTTATTCCACGATGATCCCGTATTGGTTCAACATAGAGAACAACCCAGAGACTTCTGAGAGCAAACGTGCCATTGCACATGCAGTGAACAACAGTCGCAGAATCGTCATTCCGAGGACCGAAGAAAAATTCGAGGGGGAGAATGCAGAGCTGCTTGTGGGATGTTGGTGCTGCTTTCTACCGATAATGAGATAGCTCCATGGAAAGCTCACGATAAGACCTCCTGCTGGTAGTTCTTATCGAGATCGAGGCGCATTTCACGGCTAATCGGCCTGTTGGTCCAACGATGCAGATGGTGTGGAGGCTATTGCCAGTAGTTTCTCTAATGTTTTAAGTTTTACTTGATCTCATGTCCCTTGCTCCACAAAAGAAACGTGCGATGTTCAAGGGGAATCAGGATAGACATAAGCCACAACGTTTAGTGTTTTCAAGATAATGAAGCGAGCGGTGCAGCCTCATTTGCGTTAAAAAGTGACTGGCAGCGCAGAGAGCGACTCCTCTGGAAGATCGCTGATGTCCGCATGTAGCTCTGCTTCTAAAATAGCGCAAGTTTGAAGAAGTTTTTTCCTGACGAGCATTGGCCTGAGTGAGAAAGGGTATATCATCATGACAGGCAACATTACCGTTTCAGACTGAGTGCTGCAATCACGTAGGTCCAGAAGCGCGTGGGATCGTTGTCCTGCTCATCCAGTGAGAGCCACGCGACCTGGCTGGTATGCTGCCTCGCCCAGGCCGAGAGTAGCGTCGTTTTGCCAAAGCCAGCCGATGCCGAGAGCAGAATCAAGGGAAACGAGCGGCTCTGGTTGAGGAGTTCGATAAGTTGCACGCGAGGAAGCAGCACCGAACGAACAGGTGGAACGGTGAACTTGGTCACCAGTAAGTGCGGCTCTGGCGTGGTAGGCATCGTACTGTCCCCTTTCTCTTCGGCATCTTGAAGGTTTCTCCCGTCTCCTGGGCAAAGAACGTCGCACGCGGTTCGATTTGGAAGCACGACAGTTTCAACAAATAACTAGTGTGAGATGATGTACAGGTGTCGATGTTCAATCGTATCTTACTCATCGGGAAAGTCAAGCAGGATTATTGGAATGTCGTCCAGAGCAGGCACAAGGCACTGCCCCGACAATATCTGATGGACGTGATGAGTGGACCGTGTATGTAGGGGCAGTGCCTTGTGCCTGCCCTGACGGACTTGACACATGAAGGATTCATCATGTATAAATACGTCATACGTATGACTTCTAAAAGTAAGAGATAGAAGCCCGAAAGTTTCGTTTGTTCTAAAGACTTTATGCGAAAGAACGAGGAAAGCAAGGTGCATATGGCAGACGATACACCTCTCTCACCACCAACGAGCATCGACGTGGCTCGTCGAGCAGGGGTTTCACAGTCTGCGGTTTCTCTTGTACTTGGTGGAAAAGCCGCAGGGCGCGTTGGGAAGTACACACAAGAAGCTATTCTACAGGCGGCTCGTGAGTTAGGGTATCGCCCAAATACTGCTGCACGGACTCTGCGCTCAGGTCGATCACGTCTCATCGCCTTGGCTATTCCCGATGTGAGTAATCCGTATTTTGCCGCCGTGCTTCAGGGAGCCGAGCAAGCAGCACGCACACACGGGTATTTCGTGATGCTGGCTCAGGTACGAGATGAGCAAGATTGGCAGCATATGATTCTGGATGTACTCACGTCTCGTGCCGTAGACGGGTTTTTGCTCTGCGAGGTACAGCCGCCGACAACAAACGAATACATGGCTTTGCACGGAAAGGTCGTGACGGTCAATGTAGGGAGTCAGACGTTTCCATCGCTTCAACTGGATATGACGGCTGGAATGCATGCGGCGATGGCGCATCTGGTGCAACTCGGACACAGGAAGATCGCTCATCTGGCCGCCGATGTAAATACCGAGACGTTTCACCTGCGTCATCAAGCCTATCTGGATGCGTTGCAACGCGCAAGGTGTCCAATCACGAGTGCCTATCAGGTACATGCACCTTTTACCATTCCAGAGGCATATCAAGCTGCCCATTATCTGTTGGACGCCGCTGATCCACCTTCCGCCATCATCTGTGATAGTGATGTACTTGCCGTTGGCGTGTACAAGGCGGCAAAAGACCTGCAGCGAACGATTCCACAGGACGTGTCGGTCGCCAGCTTCGATGATAGCCTCATCGCACGCATTCTTGAGCCAGCATTGACGACGATTGCGATTCCAGCCAGCGTCATCGGAGAGCAAGCCGTGCTCCTGCTGCTGGAAGTGCTGGCAGAGCGGCATGTTCCCGCTCAAATGACCGTGCCACTTGAACTGGTCGTGCGGGCATCCACTACTGTCGTCAATGTCGGGAAATAGAAGAACGCTGAGAAAAGGCAGAACCACATAGAGGAGAAGAGTGCCGGAAAGGGCATACTATGCGATACCATCTTTTGATTGATGCAGACGATACCCTCTGGGAGAATAACATCTATTTTGAGCAGGCCATTCATACATTTATTACCTTCCTCAATCACTCTACCCTCACGCCAGAGGAAGTGCGAGCGGTACTTGACGAGGTAGAACGGCTCATGGGCTATGGCTCGGCGAATTTCACGAGAAGTTTAGTCGAGACCTATCGTCGTCTCGCCGAAAAGGATATTCAAGACGAGGATATTCAGCAGATTCGGCAGTTCGGAGAGCACATTCGCACTCACCCTTTACAGTTACTGAGTGGCGTGCAGGAGACACTCAACTACCTGTCACCTCGACATGATCTCATCCTGTTAACAAAGGGAGACCTCGAAGAGCAGCAACTCAAGGTTGAACGGTCGGGGATCGAGCAATGTTTCAAGCATGTCGTCATTATTCAGGAAAAAGATGTTACAACCTATCATCGTGTCACCGGGAAACTGCACATTGACCCGAAACAGACATGGATGATTGGCAATTCTCCCCGCTCGGATATCAATCCGGCTCTCGCTGCCGGGCTGAATGCCGTCTACATTCCTCATCCTCACACCTGGCGTTTAGAGCATGAGGAGGTTCAGAACACAGGAGAGGGACAGTTATTGACGCTGCCTACTTTCACAGAGCTGCGTGCCTACTTTTAATAGAGAAGAGGAGTATCTATGAATGATTTACCCACCCATCCTACCTTGCCACAACTGCAACAGTACCTGGATGAAATATGCAAAGAACGAGGTTGGACGAAAGATAGCTATGCTGAGAAGTTCTTGCTCTTTACTGAGGAGGTCGGCGAGTTAGCGAAGGCAATTCGTAAAACGCAGGGACTCTATCAGGAAAAGGCCAGGCAAAGGCACCTGGAGCTTGAAGAAGAGTTTGCTGATGTGTTGAGTTACCTGCTGGACTTAGCCAACTGTTTTCAGGTTGACCTGGAGACAGCATTTCGAGAGAAAGAGCGCGTTAATGCAACTAGGACATGGGAATAGAGGTGCAAAGCAGTGTTTGCCTTTCCTGCTTTTGTATGATACACTCACCGCTGTTGGGTGATTAGAAAACGACGGGTGAAACACACAAAGGAGAATAGCTGGATGCCGAAGCAATCTTTGTATGTGCTTACCTGGTCCGAGAAGAACCGACACTATGAACTTCGTGGGCAAGGACATGTTCAACAGTGTTTTCGTTCGGATGACGCACAGCGATGGCAGGACTGGCTCTCGGCACACACCTCTTTTGCCTTTCATGGACAACATGGCACGCTCAGTGTCATCAAAGAGATACGACGCCGGGGAATGGGCTACTGGTATGCCTACCGCACACTGCATCAGCAGACACACAAACGCTACCTCAGCCCCACACCCAGGGTCACGTTGGAGCGTTTAGAGCAAGAGGCTTTTGCACTCTCGACCAGCAGTACCACTACGTCTCTGAAAAAGCATCGAGCCATTCACAAACGCTCTGTATTGTCACCCGCTTCGAGCCGAGCGTATGAGACGTCATCGAGACCAAATGTGTGCCACCCCCACCAGGTGCTACGTTGGTGCAACGAGCGCGATTATTTCATGCACTCGATACCGTGCTGAGCATCGCTTGCTGGTGGTTTCCGCCTCTGCAGGGAGTGGGAAGACGACGCTATTGAGTATGTGGGCGAGTCAGTCGTCATATCCTGTCGCTTGGCTCTCCTTGGATGCTCTCGACATGGACCCGATACGTTTCTGGTCTCGGTCATCATGGCTCTCAGACACAGCGACCCCCGCCTCTCTATACTCGGAGACGTTGCCCTCTCGATGGTCTACGAGCCGCAACCTCCTCCTCTCTCAACACTCCTGACGACTCTCATCAATGACGTTCTGACATGTTCTCTCGAAGTCGTCCTCATCCTGGATGACTCCCATCTCATCGAGGATCAGGCCATTCAGGATGCTCTACTCTTCTTGCTGGATCATCTCCCACCCAATCTGCACCTGATTCTCTCCTGTCGAGTTGCCCCTGCCTTGCCCCTCGCGCGTTGGCGCATGCACGGTCAACTAGTCGAAATCCGCGAGAGCGATATGCGCTTTACGAAGGAAGAGGCCAACACCTTTCTGCGACAGGAAATGAAACTCTCCCTCTCGGAAGAAGAGGTGGAGATATTGGAGAACCGTACTGAGGGCTGGATTGCAGGACTACAACTGGCAGTCATCTTGCTGCGAACGCAGCAGCACCCCTCGGTCTTCGCTCAGAGCTTTACGGGCAGTCAACGTTTTATTGTGGAGTATGTGCAGGAAGAGATTGTACAGAGACAGTCGCACGCCATCCAGGACTTTTGCTCCGTATCGCCATTCTTGACCGCATAAATGCGGCACTCTGCCAGGCAGTGACGGGAGATCCAGCCAGCCAGGAGATATTGGAGACGCTCGAGCGAAATAATCTGTTTGTGGTTCCCCTGGATGAGCAACGACAGTGGTTTCGCCTGCACTCGCTGTTCCGAGACGTGCTACTTACACGTCTGCACGCGACACAGCCAGCACTTGTGCCTTCTTTACATCAACAAGCAGCACACTGGTATGACAGAGAAGGCTATGTACATGAGGCCATCACCTATGCGCTGACCGCCAAGGACTTCTCTCTGGTCATCTCTGTACTGGAGCGTGAAGCTCACCGACTGTGGATGTCGGGAGAGGCAAGGACGGTTGCGACCTGGGTGCAGATGCTTCCCGATGACATCATACAAGAACACCTAGATATAACTCTCACCTCAGTCCTTCACGTGCTTTTGTGGACGCAATCGCTCCCAGAGTCACAGCGAGCCGATGCGTTGATGCAGAGTGAGCAGATACTTGTGCGTGTCGAGCAGATGTTGTTGACCACAGGAGAGGGCACTCTTGAGCAGTCGGAGACGATGCAATGGCGTCATCGTCTGCGCGTTCTGCGTGGATTCGTGATGATGAGCGATGCATTTCGGGAAGGCGATATGCGACGGGTTCGTTTTATCGCCCAACAGATGCAGCCTCTCGTTGTGGAAGAGACAGTGGTCTGGAAGTGGATACCGCTCTACGGCCTCTTCGTGAGTTCTCAATGGTTGGGTGATGCGGTCCTCTTGCTGCCTGACCTACTGGCACTGAGACAGCAAGCTTTACAGGAGCAAGACTCCACATTGCAGCCGCTTTGCTCTATAAGGGAAAGTTGCGCTTGCTTCAACAGGAGTGTGTCCGCGTCCAGGCTCTGCTTGAGCAATCGGGGAGACAGGTTGCGGTCGGGGCGTATCCTGCCTTCGATCTCTCGTTTCTCTACTATGCCCGCAATCAGGTGGACAAAGCGGAGGCATGTCTTCAGAGCGTTATCGAACATGCACGTCGCTGGCAAGACATGAATTTGCTGGTGTGGAGCTATGGAACCTACGTGAATGTGCTGCTTGCATCTGGAAAGATGGCGGAAGCAGAACAGGCACTTCAGGAGGCGCAGAGCCTGATGCAACGCACGGGTTACACCGTTTATGAACCGATGGTCAATGCAGCTCAGGTGGCTCTCTGGCTAGCTCAGTGCAATTTCACAGCGGCAGGAGCCTGGGCAGAGCAGTATCGCTTCAATGTGGATGCATTGGAAGTCATCCGTGAGGAGGAAAATCTGATGCTGATACGTGTCTCCCTCGCACAGCAGCGATATGAACACGCATTGCGCCTGCTTACCCCATTGCTCGACAGCATGGAACGAGTGGAGCGCTTATGGGATGTTATCCACTTGCTCGCGTTGCAGGTGGTCGCACTCTATGGCATGGGCGAGATGGTCCAGGCACGACAGACCGCCATTCGTTCGCTGACACTGACACAAACCGAGGGCTACATCCGTGTGTATCTGGATGCGGGCGACTCCATGCGACGGGTACTCAGGATGCTGCGTGATGCGCCGGACTCCACCATTTCTATCACCTTTGTCTCACAGGTACTCGCAGCCTTCGAGCAGGAAAAGCGGTGGTCTCTTCCCGCGCTATCAGGTTATACTTCTGAGCCTGTCCACAGCATGGCTCCTGGGCAGAAAAGTGTTACCGCTCTCCAGGAGCCGTTCGAGCCACTGAGTCCGCAGGAACATCGTGTCTTTCAACTGCTCGTCGCCGGGCGAACCTATGCCGAGATCGCTCAGGAATTGATCGTGTCTCACAATACGATTAAGACACAGGTGAGTAGTATCTATCGCAAACTGGGCGTGAGCCGTCGCGCGGAAGCGAGCGCGGTTGCTCGGCATCTGCACCTGCTCTAATCCCTCATACCAAAGCGTTGTGAAAAATCCTCTCCATTCATTGTATCCACCCAACGGCCATCAGCAATCACCCGCACAATCACGCGCATGGGTGAAGTCAATCATCCCCTTTACCAGCTATACTCCCTTTCAAGAGGGAGCGACAACGTTCATGCCTCGCGGAGAGAAGCACATTCAGGTGTGTCAATTCACACCATGATGCAAGGACAGCTACTTCACATCGGTGTCGAAAAGAAAGGGAACAGGAGATGAACAATGCAACAACACTCTTGCGAGAACAAATTCAACAGGCTCATGGATTTCTAAATGCCGTGATGGAGGGAGTGACATCCGAGCTGGCACAGTGGGCGCCACCGGGGACGGCAAACCCTCTGGCGGCAACCTACGTTCACGCCATTGCCAGTGAAGACCTGGCGATCAATATGGTTCTCAAGGGGGATGCTCCAATGTACGCAACAGCATGGGCTGGGAAGACTGGCATCAGCGAGGTGCAACCACTGACGACGGCAGAGTGGGCGCGTCACGTCCAGGTTGACTTGCCAACGGCACAGAACTACGCCCACGCGGTCCACGAAGCTACTGACGCGTATCTCGTCACCTTGAAAGATGAAGACCTGACCCGCATCCTGGAGATGAGCAGTTTCGGCCTAGGACAGATGACCGTTAGCACGCTCCTCAATCGCATGGTGCTTGGACATATCGACAATATGTGCGGTGAAATCGCGGTCCTCAAAGGTCTTCAAGGAACGAAAGGATATCCTCTGTAATGCCATGGTGTTCTGAGCAGAGAAAAGAGGTGGGTCCGGTGCAACGATAGAAGTGCCTGGATCATCTCTCCATACCAACGAACATACCATGGTTCCTATCTCAGCGTTCTCCTACTGAGACGATATTCGCACCACATAGACAGGGTTTCAGCCAAATGCCGAGGAGGATGCATGGAGAATGAAAAACTTCTTTTGAGAGACGCTCGTTGTGAATACCCTCTCTCACTTTTGACGCGCCTTCTTTCAAAATGGCTGAAACCCTGATAGAGTAGCCGAGACGCCCATACCAATCCTTGCCATACCCCCATATGGGCAGTGGCCGTCTTGTCTATTCCAGATTCCCCACTGACGATCCCTTTCGTCGGGTTGAAAGATGCGGAGTGTCGTAGCAGATATGCAAGTCGAACGTGAAAAAAAGCGTTGGTAAAAGCGCAAAGTAGCAACATTATGCTAAATGAGAAGCACCTCGGATGAGGACGAAAAGAGCAGGGCGCAATGACAATTGACGTTTGGCTATATCACAGGCGTTTCAAGTTGGCCGAGGCCCTCGATTTCTACGATCATCGTATCTCCCGCTCGTACATACTCTGGTGGATGCTTGCCGTATCCAACGCCTGCGGGTGTGCCTGTAGCAATCACATCTCCTGGCTCCAACGTCATAATCGAGGTCAGGTGTTCTATAATTTCGCGCACGGAAAAAACCATGTTCGCAGTCGTCGAATTCTGCTTGACGTGTCCATTCACAGTGAGGCTGATGGAGAGTTGCTGCGGGTCCGCTACAAAGGTTGCGGGGGTAATCAGAGGACCCATTGGGGCGAATCCATCAAAGGCTTTTTGCATGACCCAATCGATGCCCACTGCAGGAGCCTCCGCGATCCAATCACGTGCAGACACATCATTGAGAATACTGTAGCCCGCGATACACGCTATCGCGCCTGCTCCTCGCACATGGCGTGCTTTTTGACCAATGACGACCGCTAATTCGGCCTCCCAATCGACCTGTTTCGCCTGCTCTGGAAGCTGAAGAGCAGCACCAGAACCAATGAGTGTCGTTGTCGAAGGTTTCAAAAAGCTATATGGATACCTGGGAAGTGTGCTTATTCCCATCTCAGCAATATGGTCTCGATAGTTGGTTCCGATGCAAATCAGTTTCCGTGGATACAGCAACGGGGCAAGCCATTGCAGTTCCTCCTTCACGAGGGAACTAGAAAACGCTTGTTCTGAGCGATTGGCAAACAGGGTATTTGCCAACTGCGCTAGTTTCTCGTTCCAGTATGACCAATCTTCTACCAGCTTAAGGAGCGAAGCTGGCAGATCGCGACCTTCCTTGATGAGTGCGTTGCTCGCCTTCCCACGCTTGAAGAGATCATGCAGGTCAAAAAATTGCTCTTGACAAGCAAGAACGATACGTTGTTTTCCAGAGACGAGAGCGGTTCCTACTTGATATTTTATCGCACCATTTTGACTCATACCTGTTCTCCACTTTCATTTTGCCCAATCATCTTCTCGAAGAAAGAGTACATGCCCGAGACATCCTTTTCCCCTAGCCCGTCCGAGATCGCGTCCTCGTAATACTGAGCTGCTGTGTCGAGCATTGGAGTCGGGCAATCTACCACCTTAGCAAGTGTCTTGATGATGACAATACACTCCTCTAACTGATGAATAGTGCTTAACGCTGGCTCATAGTGTCGTGCGACCATCATTGGTGCTCGTGCGACAAATTGAGCTGAGCTCGCCACGCTCGGACTGATCACTTGTATCACCGTCGCTGGATCGAGACCAGCCCTGGTACTCAGGACCATTGCCTCTGCTGCCGCGAGCACATGAATGCCGACTAACAGGTTGGCAATACATTTCATTTTCGTTCCAGCACCAAAGTCGCCCAAGTAAAAGACAGTACTGGTAAAGCCTTCAAACACAGGCTGGCATCTCTCGAAGAGATACTTCTCCCCACTCGCAAACAACACCGTTTTTCTGGTAAGAACCTGGGGTGGAATTCCACTGATGGGGCAATCGAGCATGTGTGCTCCTGCCTGCTCAAGCGAACGGCGTGCTTGCTCTTTGGCTTGTAGCGAAAGCATCCCGATATCGACAACGGTCAGCCCTGGGTGTGCCCCATGAATGAGTCCATTCTCGCCTGAAACCGCGTCGAGTAACGCGCTGTCTTCGGAGAGACAGGTGATCACGACATCGCATTGTTGGGCAACCTCTTTACTAGAAAGAGCAGGCGTGCCACCCATCGTGATGAAATCGTCGCTCATATGGCGGCGATACCCGATCACGGTAAAACCATGTTCCAGCAGATTTGCCGCAATGGGCAAGCCCATTTTCCCTAAGCCAATGATGCCGACAGACTTGTGCATTGTACTGTCTCCTCTCTCGCCTCTTCAGTGAGGCAAGAACATACATGTTGTATGATGCTACGACTCAGTTACTCAAGAGAATAGCTGCCATCGGAGTAGTGTATGGTGAGCGTATAACTGCCCTCATTAAGTTGCCATTCCCGTATCTCGAAGGCACGCATACCAGATGCATTGAACGGGTCTTGCTCGGCAGTCGCTTTCGCCTCTTCAAGGGAGGATGCACGAAGAATTGTCATGCCGCTTCCAGGTGCTACATGTTCGCCAGCGAGAAACGGGCCAGAGGCAAACAAGACACCGCGTTTCTCTAAACCAATCATATAGTTCAGGTGCTCTGGAAGAAGAGTAGCAAGTTCGCTTATGGGCTTGAGTGGCGTGGTCAACACCACATAGAGGCACTTCTGAAGCATACCAGCGTTCAACTCGTTCGCCTTCTCTTGTAGTTCAGACATGATTTCTCCCCTGAGATAGAGCAATGGAAAGAACTCTGCGTCTCGCGTTGACAGAGAACGATTGCTTACTCCATGAACATGAATTCACGTGATGGCGTGAGTCCCCAGTGATTGCTCGCTTGTAGATCATCTTTCCACACCTTTGGTTTTTGTGGAAATTCTTCGTGCCAAGGCCGGGGTTCAAAGTATCCCAGGTCCTCGTTGAGCATGATATCTAGCTCTGTGAACAGTTCGATAATTTGTCCGTCAGGATCGTGATGATAGGTAAAGATGTTGTGTCCCGCCCCGTGACGACCTGGACCCCAGAGTAACGGGATATGCTGGTTGGAGAGGTGATCACACGCACGCTGCACATGCGCCCAGTCTTTTAATTGGAAGGCGATATGGTGCATCTTCTGATACTTGGACTGTAAGAAATTCATGGTGTGATGATCAGGACCGCAACGCAGAAAGACGAAGAAATCTTCGATCCAGTCCGACACGCGGAAACCCAGCACACGCTGATAGAACTCAGCACTTTTCTTGGGGTCATGAACAGCAAGTGCGACGTGTCCCAACTTCTCAGGTACAATGCCCGCCTCTGGAAAGGTATCGTGTACTTGCTCCATTGCCGAGTAAAGATGGAGCGTCATGCCTTCTGGGTCCACGAGAGAGAGTTGTTCGGCTATCCCTGGTTGCGCATCTGCTTGTGTCTCAACGGCTAGTCCTTGCTCACGCAGTTGTGAGGCTGCCTCCTTGAGCGTTTGATCAGTCCCTATTTGAAAGCCGATGTGACGGAGACCATGCTCTTGAGCGGGATACAGGGCGAGAGTGTGGTGGTCAAGCACACTGCGTAGATACGCGGCTCCATCGCCATCACGTTCCACAAGAGTAAAGCCGATAACCTTCGTGTAGTATGCAAGCATAGCTTCTACATTGGGTGTATTGAAGCCAGCGTATCCAAGTTTTGCGATCTGCATTGTCATCATGTCCTTTCCTCTGGTCTTTGAGGATCGTTTGCACAAAGTTCGTCGGAAAACCTCTCCGTAGGGGCGTAATCAAGAGCGTCCCTACGTATACGTGTCCTTTGCTAAAAGCTATTTGAGACTCGTTCCTATCATATCCTATTTGGCTAGATTGGTCCCATACCACCAGCTACGTTAAAGGCCGAGGCGGTAATGTTCTTCGCTCGTTCGGATGCAAGAAAAGCGACCATTTCACCAATGTCTTCTGGCTCCTAAAGCCTGCCCAGCGGGATCATGCCTTGAAACCACTCCCAGCCCTGATCAACTGATGTATTATCAGCCGCCGCGAACTGTTCAACGATTCCACTGTGGAGAGGAGTGCGCACAACACCAGGGCAGACAGCATTGACGTTGATGTTATACGGGGCCAACTCTATTCCTAAGCTCTGTGTCATTCCCAGTACTGCCCATTTGGAGGCACTGTAGTGAAGGACGCCAGGAAATGCTTGCTTGCCGACGATGGAGGACACGTTGACAATTTTCCCTGCCTTTTTCTCCATCATTTGTGGCACGATGGCACGCGTCACAAGAAAAACACCTTTCAGATTCACATTGATCAGTCGATCCCACTCAGCTTCAGTCATTTCCTGAACTGGGACACGGCGAGCAACACCAGCATTATTGACAAGAATGTCGATCTGTCCGAACTGTTGGAGTGTAGCTTCGACTAACGCAGTGGAAGACGCGGCCACCGACACATCGTGCTGCACCGCCATACTGCGATTGCCGAATTGCTCAAGTTCTTTCGCTACACGCTCAGCATTCGTACTATTAATATCCGAAACGACCACATCCGCACCATAACGTGCGAGTGTGAGAGCAACTCCACGCCCGATCCCACTTCCTGCTCCGGTAACGATTGCCACTTTTCCTGTTAACTCGTTCATGGTTCCATCCCCTTCTTAAGATGCCTTATTCGGTACCCACAACTGCTCATGGTCTTGCTCGTAGGCTCTTCCCTTTGGGAAGCTGACGAGCTCAAACATCGAACCCCAAGGTGATTTGAAGTGAACAAAGGTAGAGCCTTCACCGGATTCTGGTCCAATACCATCCTTGATTGGTCCAAGTACCTTGACCCCTTTGCTCTTGAGGTATGCAATGGCTGCATCCATGTCATCAACATACAATGCTACATGATGCCCATCGTAAGAGACAGAGACGGCCATCTCGCTCGCCGTGGCTTTCGCGATGGAAAGGAAGTGTGCGATGTCACGGTCATGCTTGCCTTGATCGACGAGCCAAGCAGCCTGGTACATCAAGAGACGGGCCGACTCCAACTTCATCGCCATTTCAGCAAGTTTGAAGGCAATCGCCTGATGTTCAATAATCGGACGCCCAAAGGTACGTCGTTGCCGTGCATACGCACGCGCATAACTCGCTACTCCTTCGGCCAGTCCGATTCCGCGTGCTGCTACCAGTGGGCGCACGACGTTGAGATTGCGCATAACGATGCGAAAGCCCTTGTTTTCCTCGCCTAACAGTGCGGAGGTGGGTACACGACAGTCAAGGAGATCGATCTCAACCACAGGCACACCCAGAACCCCTAACTTGGGAAGTTCACGCACGATACGAAAGCCCGGATTGGGCAGATCGACAATGAACACGCTCACTCCCTGCGATCCTGCCTGAAGGTCGGTTTTCGCGACGACGACCGCGAAATCGGCAACAGTGGCCTGTCCAGCCCATATCTTGACTCCATTGAGCACGTAATGATTCCCATCTCGGACCGCCGTGGTGGTGATTGCGGCGACATCAGAACCTGCTTCTGGTTCTGTCAGGGCGAAACAGCCGCGCCTTCGACCTTCCGCTACGCCTCGTACATACCGCTCTTTCTGCTCCGGCGTTCCCGCCAATAGAATACCTGCGGTGGGCAGACGCGAGGTGAGCAGAATGAGACTGGCTGTACAACAGTATTTGGCGACCTCTTCAATAGCTAGAGCCAGTCCGAGTGTACCAGCATCGGACCCGCCGTATTCTTTGGGAATGGCGAGGCCAAGCAGTCCTGCATCTCGAAAAGCATCGAAGTAATCGAAAGGATACTCACCTTCAAGGTCCACGGTACTGGCGCAGGGAGCAACGACCTCGCGTGCGATCTGTGCCGCTACCTTCCGTATCTGTTCATGTTGCTCACTGAATGTAAAATCCATGCTCTACCCTCGCGATTTCACTGTGCTCGTTCCTGGTCTCATCGCTTGTGTACTCATGATGCAGGTTCCTTCACCTGATTGTCCGCAGCCAACGTGTCCGCGACCTGCTTCGCAAGCACGTGTTTAGAGACTTTGCCGAATTTCGACAAAGGAAAATCATCGATGATTTCCAGTCGCTCAGGAAGCTTGAACTTGGCGATACCTTTGTCCAACAAAAAGTCTGTCAGTTCCTTCAGCGTGAGCGTTGCTCCTGGTTGAAGAATGACAAAAGCGCAGGTACGTTCTCCAAGTACCGGGTCGGGCATGGGAACACACGCTACATTCAGTATGGCTGGATGTGAGAGGATCAAATTTTCGATCTCCTCCGCGCTGATCTTCTCTCCACCACGATTGATGAGGTCTTTCTTGCGTCCCTCGACGATGTAGTTGCCTGATGGATGAAGCCTCATCAAGTCGCCAGAGCGGTAGAAGCCATCGGAAGTGAAGGTCCGCGCATTGTACTCGGGGACGCGGAAGTAGCCACGTAACGTGTAGGGACCACGCACCAGGAGTTCACCGATCTCGCCAGGAGGGACTTCGTTGTCAGTCTCATCCAAGAGCTTGAGTTCGTCATCGGGACAGACCGGTCGCCCAACCGTCTCCATGCGTATCTCGTCAGAGTCATCAAGTCGTACAAAGCACAGCAATCCTTCGGCCATGCCGAATACCTCCTGTATCTTGCAGGAGGGAAGCAATTCCTCCGCCCGCCGTTTCACCTCTGGCTGGAGCTTTTGTCCGCCTGTATTGATCACGCGCAGGGAAGAGAGATCATACGCTTTGATGTTTGGATCGTTGACCCAACGAATGAGTACCGCCGGAACGAGTTCGACATGCGTCACGCGCTCGCGTTCAATCAGTGGGAACACGTCGCCAGGACGGGTCGAGTCGCCAATCACGAAACGCGCCCCACGGTACAGAAAACCTTGAATACCCGGACAGGCCAAGGGGAAATTGTGCGCCATCGGTAACACGACCAGCAACGAGTCATCGGGCCGAACATCGTTGAACGCTACGGCGGCCTTCGTATTGTAAATGTAGTCATTGTGCGTGCGCGGAATGAGTTTCGGGATGCCCGTGGTCCCACCGGATAGTTGAAACAAGGCAGGCTCGGTCGGGTCAATCGCGAGTTCGGTCAGTCGCTCTGGCGCAAGTCCACTTTCTGCCTGCAAGAGGTCAGGAAGAGAAATGGAGCCGGGTAGAGACGCGGCACCCGCCACGAAAATCCAACGCAGGGAAGGATGTTCGCGGCGAATCCGCTCGGCCAGTTCCGCGAAGGCAAAGTCGCCAACGCGTTCGGGAATAGCGTATCCGACGGCTTGGCTCAGCTCGACAAACTGGTTGATCTCGCTGTAGCGATGAGATGACATTGCCATCACTGGAACAGCTCCGACCTGCTGTAATGCGAAGTAGAGATACACAAATTCAGGACTATTAGGCAGTTGCATCACAAAGCGATCCAGTGGTTGTATGCCAAGCTTGAGCAAATGCAGTGCCAGGTGCTCCACTTTTTGAGCCAGCTGCCGATAGGTGACACGCTCATCATCGGCGAGGAACGCAACACGCTCTGGTGACTTCGCGACGATCTCATCGAAAAAGTGTGCCATTGTATGGTCTTCCCAGTAGCCCTTCTCGCGATAGTGAGCAGCGAATTCAGGAGGAAATGGGACAACGCCTTCAAGCGTGGTCATGCTGAACCTCCTTTCCGCCCTGCTGACCGTCAGGTAGAGGCGATAGCCTCGTTTCAGGGTGGAATAAGGATTCCTCCTCCTTTGTTGCCTGTGTACTTGGCTGACCAAGGTACTTCGCGGTCAGTTCAGCCACCAGGAAGTGGTCCTCGACCGTGTGACCGTGACGCATGATGGGATACATGATGGGATAGACACCCAAATCCATCATCCAGCGCAGTTTCTTCGCGCGTTGCTCTGGTGAACCCATAACTGCGAACTTCTCCACAATCGCATCCGTCACGAGACGACTGGCGGCTACATAATCGCGCGTCTGCCAGACAGCCTGAATCTCTTTGGCCTCTTTTCCATAGCCAGAGACCTCGGCGATGGGATGATAATGGGGAGAAGCGAAGTAGAAGGCGAGACCACGGCGCATGGCCTCCACGCTCGCATCATCTTCGCCTGCGATCATGGTCAAACTCAAGAGCTTGACACTCTTGGGATCGCGTCCAACAGACTCGGCCTCTTTTTTAATGATGTCATAGTACATCTCATAGGACTCCTCGGTCAGCCAGTTGGTGATCAAACCATCGGCCATGCGTGCCGCGAGACTTACCATCTTTGGTCCCAGCGCGGAGATATAGAGCGGTATGGGTTCGGGCAGCGGCCCCTCGCGCAAGTGAAAGTTTTTGGGGTTAAACCATTGTCCTTCATACGAGAACCGCTCGCTGGTCAGGTAGCCCCGTACAATATCAAGGACTTCTTTGGCACGAGCGAGAGGGCGTTCCATTTTGATGCCATGTCCTTGCTCCATGAAACCAATACCACCACTTCCAAGACCATAATGCTTAAAGCGTCCGTTACTCATGCGATAAATCGTGCTCGCACCCATAGCAAGTAACATCGGAGTGCGAGAGTAGAAATTTACAATACTGGTTCCGAGGTTGATGCGTTCCGTCTCTCGAGCGAGCACACCCAGGATGGAAAATGCTTCTTTCCCCGATTCCTCAGTTATCCAGAAGCCTTCATAGCCAAGAGACTCAGCAGTTTTGGCGAAGCGCACAATCTCATCTATAGATAAATCACCCGTGTGGAGCATCACTCCAATATTTCCCAGCATTGCAGTCTCCTTCCGGTTTTGTACCGAATAGAATGATGGAACAAAACACCATGCTCTCCTTTGAACAGAGGAAGCAGGAACACATTATGGTAAGCCTAGAATGCGTTGCGCATTCTTGTAAAACAAGGCTTCTTTCTTCCGCGCTACAATTCAGAGACTTGACGAAACGTTAAATAGCTTGTATAAAATACTTTAACATAAAAATTTTTGACTGTCAATATTACGAATTAAATATTTATTATTTGTAAGTATATTGGGGCTTGCGGCTGCTAGGAACAGAAACTCGGAAGAGGAACGTAGCCATTCTAGGCTAGAGGAACGAGAAAAGAAGATTTTTCTCCACAAAAACCTCTTCAAAAACAGGGAAAGCAGAATAATGGCTCCTGACATCCAGCTCTCGGTAAACGGGGTTGTCAAGCAGAATTCCAGTACCAATCAGATGATTTTCAGCGTTATGGAACTCGTCGCAGCTGCAAGTACGTATATGACGCTTGAACCAGGTGATGTCATTGCCACCGGAACGCCCGCTGGCGTGGGAACGGCGAGAAATGAGCAATTGTGGGATGGCGACGAAATGATTGCCAATGTCGAACTACTGGGTTCGCTTCGCAACCCGGTAAGAGCGTGTTAGCCTCTAAAGGCTTTTTTTGAGAGGAGGTTCGCCCGTGATTACGGTTACTCGATTGCAAAGTCTTGCACTCCAAATGCCAGAACCAGAAATGCAAGCCGCACGCTCATTCTACGCAAAGACGTGGGGACTCAAGCAATGCGACGAAGAGAAGGATGAGGCGGTCTTTTTCCGGGGATCAGGTCCTGATTCATACATTCTCCAATTACAGGTGGGCAACTCCCGGCGTGTTCGTCGTATTGCGTTCAATGTAGCCAGTGCTGTTGTGGTCGATGAAGCAGAGCATGTCCTCCGCCAGCTCGGTCTCAAGGTGACACAGACCCCTACAGCTCTAAGTAGTCCCGGTGGAGGTTACGGCCTACATTTCATCGATCCTAGTGGCTTCGAGATCGAACTCTGCGCCGAGGCCGCGCAGGTTGCTCCTCTCGCTGATGAAGCAATCCTGGTTGAGCGGTTGAGCCATATTGTCCTGAACGTGACCGATGTCGCCAGGGCACGCGAATTCTACACCGGCGTTTTAGACTTTCAGATATCCGATTGGTACGCCAACGATGCCATGGTCTTTTTGCGCTGTAGCTCTCAGCATCACTGCTTCGTGATTACTCCTGGTCAATGGGCCTCGCTCAACCACGTGGCGTTCGAGGTTGGCACGGTTGACAAAGTGATGCAAGGGTATGGGCGTATGCGAGCCGGAGGATATGAGACGCTTATCGGCCCAGGTCGTCACGGTCCAGGAGGCAACGTCTTCTGTTATTTCCAGGACCCGGGCGGTTTCGTTATCGAACATACGGCTGAGTTATACGAGGTTCCTGACGAGTGGACCCCTCACGAATGGGACCGTACGCCTCTCAATCTCGATACCTGGGGTCTCAACCGCATGACGCCCGAAGTCGCGAGAGCGATGGCGGGCGAGCCACAGAACAGCCAGGAGTAGATCTCATGCGAGCTGTTGTGCTCAGAGCATTTGGGGAGCCCGAGGTGCTCCAAATTGAGGAACTACCAATACCGGAGCCCGGCCCAGGCGAGGTACTGATCCGCGTCAAAGCGGTCTGCGTGGCAACCACGAAAGATATCGCCACACGCGTCGGTCGGTCGGCCTCCTTTCGCCCCATTCATCAGGTTCCCTCACATTCTGGGTGTGGATCACGTCGGTGAGGTTGTGCGGAGTGGGCCAGGCGTGTGTGGACTTGGGAGTGGCACCAGAGTCGCGGTCACGGCAGTTATGGCCTGTGGAAACTGTCGCGTCTGCTTGCGCGGGGACGAGCCTGCCTGCCTGCCCTGGTTTCAAACTCATTGGTATCCACCGTCCTGGTGCCTATGCCGAGTATAGTGTTGTGCCTGCTGTCAACCTGGAGCCAATCCCGGAGGTCATCAATGATATCGCTGCTGCTGCGCTCATTGCCAACGGCCCCGTAGCCCGCGCACAACTCGATGCCGCCCAGGTCAGGGTGCTCATACCGGGAGCGGCAGGTGCTCTCGGATCAATGGTGCTGGCGCTGGCTCGTTATCGTGGCGCGCAGGTAATCGCAACATCCCGACAGCCCGAGATGCAGGAATGGCTGGGCAATCAGGATGTGATTGTCCTTGATCCTGCCGCTTCCGACTTTGTGGAGCGTGTTCTTGCCGTGACGGGATTAGCAGGCGTTGATGCGATTGTAGACAATATTGCTGACAGCACTCTATGGCAGCGCATGATGGTCAACTACAGCCAGTTCTGGAGATATGTGAGCAGCTCAGTACACAGAAAGAGGATGGATCGAAGTGCTTGACGGTCCTTACTTCGTTTCAAGGGCAGTCAAACATATATTCATTTGCTCGATATGGTTTATCAGGTGATCAGTCACAAAATCCCTGATGAACCAGCCTAGCGACTTCTCACCGAATTTAGAATGGTGCCCTGCCAATTCTAAATCACTATCTTGCAAGGTACTCAGCACTCGATCAAGATAACCATAGCTATCAGAAAGCGCAATATGGGCTTGATCTAAGCTATCAGCATCGTGCTCTTTAATAGTTCGTATGCGTGCCTCATCCTCCTTGGTTCGCCCAAAGTTTTGTCCGGGATGTGCTACAAGTTTCACAATTTCGTCGGCCCAGTACGGCATAAATTCGACTATATGAGCTAGACTCTCCATAAGTGTCCATTCACCAGGCGCAGGTGATTGATAAAGTATATCTGAGTCCATCTTAGTCAGATGATCTTCAACTAACTGATTGATCTCATCATAAGAGCCGCGCACACTCTGACGGATGGCGTCAACCCTTGGATTATTAGTAATGGTCATTGAAGTCTCCTTAAGTAGATTTGCTCTCTTTACTCATTATGGAGAACCTCCGTAAGAGCAATCGAGCTACCGAGCGGCAGGCTATCCGCACGTCGGTAGCTACCAGTACGATGTGCATGGTGCAGTGCCCGGTCATAGAGCCGCGGTGGTGGTGGTTCCTCGCCCTCAGCAAGATTCGACAGCAGCTCGGCATCCTTTTTGAGCAGAGTGTAGACCAAAGAAATAATTTGCTCTGCAACCCGATCAACTACCTTCATTCTACCACGAAAAGCCTTCGTGCGCTCATAGTAATTGCACTTTAGCAAATCGATTCCGATTAGCCTCTTTTGCTATCTCAAAGTGATATACTAACTCAGCACAGATAAAGCAATGAGCTTCTCCTTTGAACGAAAGAGAGAGTCCACCATGGATGAGGTAGACAAGAAAAACAGGTTTGATGAAGAAGTGTTTTCCTATCGTGCGACCAAAGATGGTCGAGTCTTTCTCTTTTGGCATGAGAAGCAGGTCAAGATATTAAAAGGTTCAGCAGCACAGAAATTTCTCCAAGACGTTGTTAATGTAGACCAAAAAGGGGCGCAATTGGTCATGGCAAAAATTACCGGGAACTTTAAACACGGGAATGAACGCTAGGAGACACATAGTCGCCTCTGAACGAGAGAAATAGAATCACGTTTCAGGCGGTGCACCCCTAAAAGTGGTCTGACAGCTGCATGAAAGGGTGAATCTGATGAAGGAGATCATGATGGTATGCAGAGCTCCCAAAGCTATATCAACAACGATTGGATCATTCTACATCCGCAGTTTCAGCCAGACGGATTATAGACTGCTTCGTAGAGTGGTCCTAGGAGAGCTAAGGTCAGCCGATGGACGGACTCCAGACGCAAGACGATGGTGAGTGAAGTGGTGGAGGTCTGTACATGGAGCAATTCAATGCCTTTAACACAGTGAAAGACCCAACGCATTGTCGGGCGTGCTGTCGGCTTCTGGACTTGATCGGGAATGGTCTGCTCTGTCTGGGCCAAGCGTGCCCGTAGTCGGTACTCGGCTAAACGATAGACCAGCAAGCAGAGCACCATGATCAAACTCAAGGCGATGATCCGCTCCGGTTTCTTGACGAAGACCGAGGAGGCCAGAAACAGCGGATCTTTCGAGATCCGCGAAAGCCACGTTCGACTCCACCTTGATCCTTGTAGGTCGTCACCAGTTCTTGATCTGAGAGTGCCTCGCTCTCCAGTTGATTGGTCCCGGTGCAACGCTTCTTCGTCTCGTTCTTCTCAGCCAAGGCTCACTGAGTGACGAACTCAAGTTGAAGGTTTCTAAATACCTCTGGAAGACGCCAATGATGTACAGTCTCACGGTGAGGACTTAAGAGCTTGGAAAAAGAGAAGAAGAGAGTATTTTCAGGGAAAGCGGGGTTGTCCCCTGAAAGAATGATCCTCAACGTTAGGGGTAGCGATATTGCTGACGTAGCTCTCCAAGCCGCTTTGAACCTTCGCCTACAAGCAGCATGAAATGATGTACTGACCTCTGTTATCACCTTTGTCTCAGTCGAAAAAGAGCCCACCATTTGATGTGATCCTAGAAGCACGCAAAGATATTTCCTATAGACATAATGGCCAAAAAAAGCGAGGAATCAGTCCAGTAGGGGAGCGAGCAAACCAGGAGCCTGAATGGGGGCTATATTGAGGACATTTTTTTCCACTTCTACCTGGTATGTATTAGGCCCAAGAGAGCAGACCCAACAGGGGAGCGAACGTCTCCGATCAATTGACCACTGGCTGGCTACACGAATGAACTTCCGGCGCTACTGGGGGGTTGCCCACAGTTTCCTACCATGGGCAAACCCCTACTGGGAAAAAGGTCTTTGACGAAAAAAGACGCTATCCTTGGTATCGTTATAGCTCAGGGAGGGGATTCATCTTCTTCGGTAATCGTCGCGCCGCCGGTCGCCCCTATCTGATGCGCGTAGCGCAGGGGCATGTACTCCGTTTCCCACCCACCGTCCGCTTGCACAACGTTGAGCGGTGTGTGATTGAGGAGGGCATCGAATGCCCAGTGGTGGCGTAGGTCGTGGGGCGAGAGGTGCTCGATGCCAATCTCGCCACCAAGGACTCCGACGCGCTTATTGATGGCCCGGGTGGACAGCGGCTTTTCCGAGTCATAGCCGGTGAAGAGCGGCCCTCGCTCCCTTCCTACCTGCGAGAGGTAGGCCTGGGCTGCCAGCCGCGTGTGCTTGTGCAGTTTCTGGATATCCGTGCGGTCCGTTTTGGGGCGGTAGATCCTGATCATTTCCCGGCGCAGGTCGATCGAGTCGATGGTGAGCAGTGCCACCTCGCTGCAGCGCAGAGCGTGCTCAACCAGCAGACCCATCAGCAGAGCATCGCGGTAGGTAAGGAGCAGGTCATGCGCACGCGCAGGCTGCCTCTCGGGATGTGTGGTGACCTTTTTGAGGGTGATGGCCTGGACCGTCGATATCTGCGTGGTCACTGCCTTCTTGTGCCCCTTTCTGGTCGGAATCTGTCGTCGCTTGCGGTTCTCGTCCAGGTTGCGCGCCTTCCTCCCGCTCGTTCCCCTGACGGTCAAGATGGCAGCCAGGGAGGCTTCGTCCAGTACACCAGCCCCCACTGGGCTTGGGCCGGCTAATCTGCAAAAGACGTGCACGGTCGAGATGCTCCCCTTGATGGTGCCAGTCGCGTAGCCACGCTGTTCCAGCCAGATATTGAACCCTTTGAGCAAACCGAACGTCATGCCACGCCAGGCCTCGGCATCGTTGAAGAGGGCCTCCGCAGGGCGCTCGATGTGGGCGCTCTCGAGGTAGGCGCTGAAGAGCTCCAGGTCATTCAGGTAGCGCCGCTGCGTATTGGCCGTCCAGATTGCCTGTGCCTGGGCGAACGCATCCGACTGCGCGAAGTGATCGGCGACCTGGCCAGCCAGCGCCAGATGATCATCGTAGGAGCGGCTCACCCTTTCCCCTCCAACGGGCGAGGTCTGCGGGGTCACCGGGATGACTGCGTATTCGTCCCGACTGCGCTGCTTTTTCGTATGCATGATTTCTCTCCGAACGAACCCGCTTTTCTTTCGCCGTTTTACAAGTGCTGATATGAAAAGTATATCAGCACTTGCCTTCTTGAAAAGAGTATAACACAGCGCGCTCCACTACGCAAGTTGCGTCCGGAAACCAATGTGCCTGAATGAGCAATTGAGTACGTGGTAGTGATAGCAGTAACACATGCCGATGACTGTACTCCGCGATGAGGAGTTATACTTCGAATGAAGAGATCCTGTGCGGTTTTCACACGCTCTTTGAGGAAGAGTTACCTGGGGAGACATTTGCCTGGATACTCCAGGCTCCTTGGCAAGAATTAGGGACAACGCGGGATGACTTTCAAAAGTGGCAAGCAGTACGAGAAGGACGCACCAGGCAATTAGAGGAGCAGGAACAGGCGAAACGACACCAGTTCCAGGACATGCTCCCCTTGCCACGGCGAGTGGCTCCGCGACTGTCGGAAGACCTGGCATCTGTGATCGTACGAACGGCTCAAGTCATGGGATACCCTCAACCCGGCCGGATTCTGCGGCCTCAAAGGGCGGAGCACACCATTGCCGCGGGAGAACTCGCGCTACTCCCGCGGCTCTAGAATGCGCAGCGACTTTTCTCCTACTCAGGGCAGACCATCCAGGTCTGTCCGTGCTGCCTCGATTGGGAAAAACGGAACTGCTAGCCTCTTCTTTTTCAGCCCGAATTGCCGCTCCACGGGCCCGGGTTCCAGCAACTTTCACTTAAGACCATAGAGCCGCTCGACGAATGTGGCGGTGTAGTTCATACACTCCACAAGGAGAGAAGCCTCCCTTTGTGGAGTGTATCTCATCTATTTCATTTTTCGCACGTCACGCACGAGCAGCGGGAGGAAGTTTGTGGAAAGGGCTAGCAAACCACCCAGGAGAAAGACCATGGCTGGCCCCAGCCGATCAGTTAACACGCCTCCTAAGGCTTGAGAGACAGAGAGCAAGGCAAACGATCCGAGCATAGTCAGGCTGATCACACGCCCCAGCCTGTCACCTGGAATCATCTCCTGCAACATAGTAAACCAGTTGGTGTTGAAGAAAGCACCGCTCAAACCAAACATCGCGCCCGCTATCGGCCCAATGACGAAAAACGCCGTGTGTGACCAGGGCAGCCCAAACACAACGATACCAGCCCCAGCCGGGATCAGGGAGAGATACGAGATCAAGCCCCGCCTCTTGAGACGTTTCGTCTGACCCACGAGCACCAGGCCCAGCAGCGAACCAATCGCCCCGGTAGAGGGCCCAGTGCTACGTAAGGTGTCATGAAGGGCAGAGTAAGGATAGTAAAGAAAGAGAAATACAAGCATGCAGCGTAATAGAAGTTGCGATACTGCTTTTTACCTCTCCATTTTTCCTCATAGCTTTACAAACTTCCTTTCATAGAGAGAAGAAGAGGAAAAATGGCTTGTGAAACACGCCTTTAAGGTACTACAAGCTTTTTAGGCTTTCTACTCTGCCCTTCATGACACCTTACGTAGCACAGCCCATAGAGCTAGCTACCGCCTCTATGACGAGCAACAGATGCGCCGCCTGCGTGCTCAGAGACGCTGGCTACGACTTCACCGTCATCCTGCCGATGCTCGACGAACTGGCGGCGGGTCGGCCAGAAAAAGCCATCGTGGCGGTGGAGAAGAGGCGCGAGGAACTGACGTGGACAAGCCGGGCGTGCATTGAAGCCTTGGCCTTCTTTAACCCGCTCGTTGCGCTCTCACCCTCTCAGCCAGCGCATGCAGCTCCTAGGAGCGCGACCTTGGGATTGAGGATGACATGCACGGGAATGCGTGTGACCAGTTCTGTAAATCGTCCCTTGCGCTTGAAAGCCTCCATAAACTGTCCCTTATTCAGCAACGATAAGATGCGTGGAGGAATGCCCCCACCCAAGTAGACACCACCGGTGGCCAGCACCTTGAGAGCGAGGTTCCCAGCTTCTGCTCCCAAGATAGAGATGAAGGTGTTTAGGGTCGCAGTGCACAGCGCACTTGGTGATTCTGCATTGAGTGCCGTATTGACGATGACAACCGTGGGATCGGGTGCTGCTGCTATTTGACTGGTGAGCCAGGATGGTTCCTCGGCATAGCCGCTCTCTTTGAGAAAGGTATAGATGTTGGGCAGTCCCCACCCCGAGCAAACGCGCTCGTAACTGACGTGCGGAAAGCGTTTAAAGAGAAAAAGTAGGAGTTCGGCTTCCAGAGAACTGGAAGGCGCAAAGTCAGTATGCCCTCCCTCCGAAGCATGGATGCGGTAGCGCGTTTCGTTCCAGGTGAGGAAGGCTTCCCCCAGACCCGTCCCTGGTGCGATGACGGCCAGGGTTCCGTTTGGGGGGGGGTGGCCTTCATTTATGGTGTAGAGGTCGATTGGTTGTAGGGAAGGCACCATGTGGGCAATGGCGTCTAAATCGTTCAGGAGGCGGACCGATGAAATGTTCAGCACCTTCCGCAGTTGTCTCTCTTCTATTACCCAGGGGAGGTTGGTGATCGTAGCTCGACCAGCAAGGACGGGGCCAGCTACGCCAAAGCTGGCTCGGTCTATGGGAAAACTGATCTGAGACAGGAACTCCTGGACGAGCATCTCCAGGCTCGGGTATCGTGCACTGGGAAAAGTCGCCTCCACTAAGGGCACCCGCAACTCGGTCTCAGATGAGAAAACAGCCAGGTTGGTCTTGGTTCCACCAATATCGCCAGCAAGCAGCATGATAAGGCCCTCCTTCCATCGAGCGGTCTACGACGGCGATGTCTCATTTCTTTGTTGACGTGTATCTCCTCAGGTGCTCTGTTGTAGATCATGCCTAACCGTTTTTGTGTATTCTAAAGAGCATGTACTCTTGACATGTGATGCCTCAGTTGGCGTCATCTGCCCCTGGCACCTGTTTGCTCAATGCTCTCTGCTGATGGGGCTGCTACCCAATGCCTACCGCTGCGCCAATAGGCCTCGATCTGCTCCAGTGTCTTGCCTTTCGTCTCGGGAACGATGAACCACACGAAGACGAGGGTTACCAGCGCAAGGAAGGCATAAATCCAGAACGTCAGCGCGTTGCCCGCCGCGTGCAGCAGCGAAAGGAACGTGATGCTGACCAGGAGATTGGCCGCCCAGTTGGCCACCGTCGAGAGGCTAGCTCCAGTTCCCCGTAGCCGATTGGGGAAGATCTCCGAACTCATCAGCCAGAACACCGGGCCCATGCTGATGGCAAACGAGACGATGTAGAGTATCACGCAGGCCAGAATGAAGAACGCCGCCTTGCTGGGACCAATAGCGAAGACAAAGCCGATCGCCGTCAGCGTAACCAGCATGCCGACTGCGCCGATCAGCAGCAGCGACCGACGGCCCAAGCGATCGACAAGAAAGATGGCGATAACGGTAGAGAGGACATTGACCACGCCAACGACGGTGGTCGCCAGGATAGCGGTCGACGCTGTTTTAAACCCGGCAATCTCAAAAATGGTCGGCGCATAATAGATGACCGTGTTGATGCCCACAAATTGTTGCAAGACGGCCAAACCGACCCCCACAATTAATGCCCAGCGCACGCCAGGACGCAAGAGTTCACGCACGCGTACGATCCATGGTATCGCCTCCTCCTCTTCCAGAGACGTGCGGATACCGTGCAGCTCTTTTTCCGCCTCTGCTGATCCAATGACACGTGCGAGTGCCTGCTGGGCATCTTCCCAACGCCCCTTACTGGCGAGCCAGCGCGGGGTGTCGGAGAGGAAGAACATGCCAATAGCGAGGAGTACCGAGGGGACAACCGCCACCGCGAACATCGGCCGCCAACCCATCCCGGCAGCAGCAAAGGCCAGGTCTACCAAATAGGCCACCAGGATGCCAATGGTAATGGCCAGTTGGTCAAAGGAGACGAGCGCACCCCGAATAGCTGGGGGTGCCATCTCGGCGATAAACATCGGAGCCACAACGGCTGCGGCACCGATCCCGAAGCCAATCACAATGCGGAAGATTACAAAGATAGCCAGGTTCGGAGCGAGGGACGTCAGGATGGCTCCAGCGGCAAAAATGACCGCCAGGATGATGAGGGTCAAGCGGCGGCCGAGTGCATCGGCAAGTTGTCCAGCCACCGCGGCTCCGACAATCGCGCCAATGAGCACGCCGCTGACCGCCAACTCCTCACCCCCAGGGCTCAGATGAAAGTCCTTCGTGAAAAACAGTTCTGCTCCCGAAATGACACCTGTATCATAGCCGAAGAGCAATCCCCCAAGGGCGGCTATCGCCGCAATCAGAATGGCAGGGCCTTTTCCAAAGGGCGCCGCTGTGGGTTCAAGACGATGGGGTTGTTGTGTCATGTTGCACCTCCTTCGAGCCTGCTTCCCGCCCGCGCAGCCGTTGTGCAAAAAGCAGCAGGCACGGTAACCAGACTGCAACACTTGTTTACTCTGACGTGTGTAGAATACAGTGGGACAAGGACCGCGGCAACGGCTGGCATCCAAGCGGTCTGGCCTACGACTTTGCCCTTAAGGGCCCCTAAGAGGAACAAGGGATACGACAAGGATTCATGCAAAAATGGGTCATTTGACAAAAGGTGTCATAGATCCTTTCCCGCCTTCGATAGTATCGCAGCTAAAAGCCCATGAGGTGCGATACCTCGTCAACGCACAACAAACATGCTACTCCAATTATCGGTCAAAGTATACCATTTTTTGCACCTTAGTGCGATAGTGTGACTTGCGGGAATTAATGACATTTTGGGCCTGCTTATGCTTCACTCGATCCCTCGGCACTTTATACTTCACAAGCGATATTTGAGTACTGGGTGGTGCCCAATCCGTATGCTGCCTGAATTGAAGATGTATGATAGGTGTCACGTGCAGAATTAAATGGCCCTCTTTTTCAGCAGTAAAAGGTATTCTTTCTCTATGAAATGTGAATTCAATCAAGGATTTTTGACGATGGCTCTAGTTATTGCCTCATGATACCTCTCAAAACCATGTCATCCTCTGCTAGCACACTACTAAATACTCTCGACATCATACCCGTGGAGCTAATCCATTTTCAAATAACTGAAATATTTGATCCGCGATTTCCATCGGAGTGAGTTCACCTTCCTGATTATACCAATGTGCAACCCAATTGAAGGCCCCATAAATTGCAAAGGTGGCTAATTTTGGATTACAAGCTGCAATGGAACCATCTTGGATACCTTCCTCAAGTATCCGACGTACAGCTCTATCCAATTCTAAACGGGTTGAGCGCAATTTCGCTCTATTTTCTTCAGTGAGTGCTTGATCGCCAGATAATACGAGGCAAGCTCCAATGTCCTCAGTTAGGACCTCTGTATAGAACCTGAGAAGGATGCGTAATTTTTCTCGCCCGTTCTTCCCTTGCTCTTCAGCTATCGCTAGTGCATGTTTCATCCGCTCAAGTCCTAATCGGTTACACTCGAATAGGATATCATCTTTATTTTTAATGTAATAGTAAAGAGTTGGTTTTGTAACATGCAGTCTTTGCGCAAGATCATCAAGTGTTGTCTGATGAAACCCTATTTCGTTAAATGTTTTCGCTGCAGTTTGTAAAAGGGCTTGTCGCTTCATTTGACGTTGCTCTTTCCTGCTTTGAATGCCCTGTCCCCAAGCTGTCTCACTCATACGAAGATTATTCCTTTGACACTAGAGTATTTACCAGTTTCAAATTGTGTATTTTATGACTATAGGAAATTCAAATTTTCCACCACTGCTTATGCCACTTTTGTGCAGAAGATAGCGCTGCGCTTGTTTCTTGCATGAAAATAGTCTGACACTGTTCCCGCTCTGGAGATACATTGTAGAGATCAACAATGCCAAGGTCAACGCCCATAAGCGGTTCGACAGCTGCAACTGTACAGTACGGCACATACGCTGTACTATATCCTCCAGCTTGCAGCATTACCAGTCTTCCATTGCATACTTCCTCTGCGAGATTCAGCATGTGTTGGGCCATTTGGCGGTAGCCATCCATTGTCAGCATCATCTGTGCTAATGGATCGAGCCAGCTTGCATCTTGTCCAGCCGTAATTATGATAAGTTGTGGACGAAATTGTAAGCCAATGGGAACAACGAGTTGCTCAAACGCTGCGTGGTAGCCTCTATCCCCTGTCCCCGGTGGCAACGGGATATTCACCGTATAACCAGCACCTGCTCCGCTACCCACCTGTTCCAACTCTCCCCCTAACTTGGGAAACCAGTTTTGCTGATGTAACGAGACAAAGAGTATGCCAGGGTCCTGGTAAAACGCATCCTGTGTTCCGTTTCCATGATGTACGTCCCAATCGACAATCATGATACGTTCAAGGCCATACTTATTCCGTGCATGATAAGCTGCAATCGCTGTATTGTTGAAGACGCAGAAACCCATTGCATGGTTGCTCATTGCATGATGACAGGGTGGCCGGAGCAGCGCGTAAACGTTTCTTACCTTGCCTTCCATCACAGCATCTACCGCATTCATCGCACCACCAGCCGCATAGAGAGCCGCTTCAAACGAGCCTGGTCCAAGCACAGTTTCCTCGTCGACATCACCCCATAGTCCCTGTGATGGTCCACCAGATGCATACTCGCGAATGCCAGCAATGTAATCTCTCGTATGATACACAGCAAGTTCGTCTTCTGTCGCGGCACGTGCTGCAATCGGCACCATCTGATCAGTCAGCCCTGAGCCATCAAGAAACTCTTTGATGCGACGAATGATAGCGACCGACGAGGGATGAGGATCAGGTGATAATTCAAAAGAGCCATTGTGCATTACTACAGTTGATTCCATCCCTGTATCATGAGCCAGAAAGTGCTTATCAAAGACAAGTCCTGTACTATAAGAAGTCATAACTCCTATATCCTTTCTTACCGCCATAACAAATTTCTCTGTTTCTACATAAGGACCATTGCGTCCATCATACAATAGAGATAGAGCCGAACCTTGTATTAACTTTCATACATCTCGACAGAGGTTTTTTGCTATGTTACACTGCAAGCAGAAAACAGAAGAGGGTAACCACCGAGTACACATAGCACTGAGTCTAATTCCATAATATGACAATAAAACAGATGACACTGCAAGAGCTTAATACGCTCGATCAGAACAGCTTTGTAACAGCCCTGGATTCGCTATTTGAGGGTCCACCGTGGATTGTCGCTCAGGCGTGGCTTACCCGACCATTTGAAAGCCTGGTGCATCTGCATATATCTTTATGCACAGCGATGTATAATGCGCCAATCGAGCAGCAGATAGCACTCCTTCGAGCACACCCGGACCTCGTGGGACGCGCGGCCCTGGCTGGCACACTCTCGTCGGCATCGACAAGTGAACAGGCATCAGCAGGATTAGATCGCCTCTCACAGGCAGAAATTGCCACCTTTACACACTTGAATCGAGCCTATCGTGAGCAATTTGAGTTTCCATTCGTAATATGTGCACGAGAGAATAAAAAGGAAAGTATTTTGGCAGGCTTCGCCGCGCGTCTATACAATTCCCGTGAGCAGGAGATCGAAATTGCTCTTGGTGAAGTCGCCAAAATCTGCTTGTTTCGCTTACGAGATAGTACCCATTAGTCCACTCTCACACATCCTTTATCCAGCTTAATCGCCTAGAGAGAGCAAGCGATGAACACAAAGAGCAACTACGAGATTAGCTATGGTAAGCTACACATACCGCTCTACCGTGTCTATGCCGCACCGTTGTTGGAGATAACCCGAATACCGGAATCATCATTCACAGGCAGAGACAATACCCTCTTTGCCTTAGAGGTTGATGTCGAGGTCTTTGGAAACAATTTTCTTCCGGCCTACACCCTCGGTGACAACAGAAATGTGGTAGCGACCGACAGCATGAAAAACTTCGTGTTACAGCAGGCACTTACGTTTAATGGCTCAACACTCGAAGGGTTTCTCAATTTACTTGGTCAACAATTTCTGACGACGTATGCTAATATGGAAAGGCTACGGCTCACTGCAAGAGAGCTACCCTTCAACGCGGCGTATGTACCTCAAGCTGACAATTCTACCTTTGGTGCTAGTACCCTACTATTCAAACGGTCACACAATGATTTCGCAACAGCTACTCTAGATTTTACGCGAAACGGTGCTAGCGCTATTATCACTGCCCATCGCTGTGGTCAAGTTGGACTTCAATTGTTCAAGGTAACAGGAAGCTCTTTCACCAACTTTGTACGCGACGCTTATACCACACTACCTGAACGGATTGACCGACCGCTGTTCATCTATCTCGATCTATACTGGACATATACTGACGTTGCGGAAATGGCTTCATCCGACACAAGGCACTATATAGCACCTGAACAAGTGCGTGATGTGGTGCAGGCCGTCTTCCATGAGTTTGTGAGCGAGTCAATACAACATCTTGTTCACGGGATTGGACTTCGACTTTTGGCACGCTTCCCGCACATGGCTACCATTTCCTTTGAAGCCCAAAATCGAACGAAGGACCCGGTGGCCGTATCCGATGTGGATCCCAAAATTAAGGTATACAGTGATCCATTCCCAGCATATGGCATTATCAAGCTTACAATGGGCAGAAATTCGTAAGCGAGAGAAAGGAGTGGCATGGGAGGTCGTCTCACCACGCATGTGCTTGATACAGCACAAGGCTGTCCAGCATCCAACATGAAAATTGAACTTTGGGGACTTCATCCAGAAGGTTGTAGTCAAACGTTGTTGAAAACGATATATACCACTATCGATGGACGTACTGATGCTCCACTACTTATAGATGATGAGTTAGTAATAGGCACCTATGAGCTAGTATTTGCAGTAGGTGAATACTTTGCAGTTCAAAAGGTGATGACTCCAACTCCGCCTTTTCTTGACCGCGTTCCAGTTCGCTTTGGCATCGCTAATCCAAGTGCCCACTACCATGTGCCGTTGCTGATCTCACCGTGGGCTTACAGTACATATAGAGGGAGCTAAACGATGACAATCGAAGCATCTGCCCGTACTCTCATGGAACGATGCGATGTCCTGGGCAGCTACAGCGAAGAGCCTGACCGCCTCACCCGTCGTTTCGCAACACCAGCAATGCGTCAGGCAAACGAGGCGGTAGCTTCCTGGATGCGCGCCGCTGGCATGACGGTCAAGCAAGATCAGATTGGCAATCTGATTGGACGCTATGAGGCAAGTCACGCTGAAGCTAAAACTATGCTCCTCGGTTCCCATCTCGATACGGTACGTGATGCAGGCAAATATGATGGTCCTCTTGGCATATTAACGGCGCTAGCATGTGTTAAACGTCTCAACAACCGACGGGAGCATCTTCCCTTTGCTATTGAGTTGCTCTGCTTCGCCGATGAGGAAGGGCTGCGATACCGCACCACCTATCTCGGAAGCAAGGTCGTCGTTGGTACATTCGATCAAAACGCGCTTCCCCTAACAGATGCAGACGGTATCACAATGGCAGAGGCAGTGCGTGCTTTTGGTGGTGATCCAGATAAACTTACAGCGGCTAAACGAGATGATAGTGACCTTCTGGGCTACTGCGAAGTTCATATTGAGCAAGGACCAGTGCTCGAATCACTGCATCTTCCTGTTGGCGTGGTTTCAAGTATTGTAGGGCAGAACCGCATCATAGTAAACTTTATAGGTGAAGCGGGTCATGCAGGGACGGTTCCGATGTCGTTACGCAGAGACGCACTCTGTGCGGCTGCAGAGTTTGTGTTAGCCGTTGAGTCATTAGCATGGAGCCAAACGGGGTTGGTCGCCACCATTGGGCAGATGAACGTGCAACCGGGAGCAGGCAACGTGATACCGGGTTCAGTAACACTTAGCTTGGATGTGCGGCATTCAGACAACGAAGTGCGTGAGCAAGTATGCCGTCAGTTACAGCAACAGGCAGACCACATTAGCGCAGCACGCCGCATCTCATCAACATGGCAACTCTTACAGGAGAGCCAAACAGTGCAATGCACGCCTCACTCCACAGCACTTCTAGCCAAGGCAGTAGAGGGACGAGGCTACCCAGTGCATTCCTTGGTAAGTGGTGCGGGACATGATGCGGTAGCTTTGTCAGACCTGACCTCCATTGCAATGCTCTTTGTACGTTGTAAAGGTGGTATCAGCCACAATCCCGCCGAGTCGGTAGCTATAGAGGATGTACAGGTAGCGATTGAGGTGTTAGAGCACTTTTTGAGACTCCTTGCACAGGAGCGGGAGGGATGAGCAAATGTCGAGTGGCGCGAAACAGAGCCAATACGACCTAATCGTACGCAATGGAACTCTAGTGACGACAGAGAGCATCAGTCGAGCAGATATCGCTGTGGTCGATGGAGGCATCGTTGACATTGTCCCAGAACTTGTGGGAACGAGTAAAGAAGAGATTAATGCGCAGGGACTGCATGTCTTTCCGGGGGTAATCGATGCGCATGTGCATTTCAATGAACCAGGACGTGCCGATTGGGAAGGTTTCGCCACGGGAACGCGTGCGCTCGCGGCTGGCGGCACCACTGCTTTTTTCGATATGCCACTCAATGCTCATCCCCCTACACTTGATGGGGCCAGCTTTGATCTTAAATGTACGGCAGCCCAAGCAGCTTCGCTCGTTGATTTTGCCTTATGGGGAGGTCTGGTGCCAGGAAACCTCCCTTGCCTTGATGAGCTTGCAGAGCGTGGAGCGATTGGCTTCAAAGCTTTTATGTCTAATAGTGGCATTGATGATTTTACAGCGGTTGATGATCTGACACTCTACGAAGGCATGAAGTGCGCCGCCAAACTTGGCAAAATCGTCGCTGTGCATGCGGAAAATGAACAGATCACCAGCTCGTTAGCACGACGTGCCATCGCAGAGGGACGGACTGGAGTGCGTGACTACCTTACCTCACGGCCTATGGTAGCTGAGCTTGAGGCCATCGAACGAGCAATCCTTTTTGCTAGCGAAACCCGTTGCTCACTGCATATCGTGCACGTAAGCAGTGGACGTGGTGTTAATATGGTAATGGCGGCACAACAGCGAGGCATCGCTGTAAGCTGCGAAACCTGTCCACACTATCTGGTACTGACCGAAGACGATGTAGAGGAGCTAGGAGCACTGGCAAAGTGCGCGCCACCGCTACGCTCAGCACGAGAACAAGAAGCGTTATGGCAACACGTATTGAATGGCAATATACCAATGATAGCATCTGATCATTCACCTGCACCTGCGGATATGAAAACAGATTCTAATTTTTTCCAGGTTTGGGGTGGTATCTCCGGTTGCCAATCTATGCTACAGTTGCTTCTGACAGAAGGCTACAACAAGCGGCAATTGCCGCTTACAACTATCACAGCTATAACAGGAGAATACATCGCTCGGCGCTTTGATTTACTCCCTCAAAAAGGAAGATTAGCTCTCGGTGCTGATGCGGACCTTGTCATAGTTGATCTTCAACATAGTGCGGTGCTACAAGCCTCTCATCTGTTCTATCGTCACCAACACAGTCCCTATATCGGCAAATCGTTTAATGGGCGAGTAGTACGAACGATGGTACGTGGCAAAACGGTTTTTTTAGAGGGAAAACATGCCTCAACACCGTTTGGTCGATTGATAAAACCAACTCACAACCTGTAGAGATATCCTCTTAAGGTTGTTACCGCTTCTCTATATATCCATCATTTGAAAGGCAAACACGTATGTGGCAGACATACTTACAACCAACGAGTCTCGATGAGGCACTCGCTTTGCTACAGAAGTATGCCAGGCAAGCAAGGGTTGTTGCCGGAGGCACCGATGTAATGGTCGAGTTGCAACGCGGCATACAACCAACTGCAACTCTCATTGACATCAGCGCCCTACATGACCTGAAATACGTGCGCTATGAGGACGGCTATCTCTACCTCGGTGCACTTACGACTCATAATGATGTCATGGCCTCTCCAGCCTGCGTCCAGTATGCCTTGCCACTGGTGCAGGCATGCTGGGAGGTCGGCGCGCCACAAATTCGCACTCGCGCAACTATAGCAGGAAACTTGATTACTGCATCGCCGGCCAACGATACCATCACACCATTGTTAGCACTTGGTGCAACAGTCGTGTTGACGAGCCATACTGCTGAACGAGTTGTGCCACTAGTTGACTTCTACCTAGGTGTGCGGCGTACAGTGCTCAAACCAGACGAATTACTCCGCGAAATTCGCATCCCTACGATGGCTCCTAACCAGCGTGGTCGCTTCCTCAAATTAGGGTTGCGACAAGCACAGGCTATATCAGTAATTAACATCGCATTGGTGCTGACATTCGCAGATCAGCAGATCAGCGATGCACAGATTACCCTGGGCAGCTTAGCCCCAACAATCGTTCATGCTCGGTCTGTCGAAGCATATCTCAAGCATAAACAGCTTGACGAGGTAGTATGTCACGAGGCAGGACAGCTAGTCAACGGGGATGTTTCGCCTATTGACGATGTACGCGCTTCGGCCTCCTACCGACGAGCCACGCTAACAGCCCTCGTCACACATGCACTACAACAGCTAGCAGCAGGCACAAAGGTTGAGGAATGGATGAAGCGACCGGTGCTGCTCGAAACAACTGAGGAACAAAAATGTCGTGGCGGGGCTTGCAGTCGCCAAGATGCATTCACCTACCAGAATACATTCATTCATCAGGATAATACACTTTATAAGTTTGAACACATCATCGAAACCATGATTAACGGCAAACCCCATCATCTTGTGAATGCACAGCATAAGACACTTCTCAATGCTCTACGTGAAGATGCTGAGCTAACTGGCACAAAAGAGGGCTGTGCTGAAGGAGAATGTGGTGCCTGCACAGTCTGGCTAAATGGACAAGCGGTTATGTCGTGCTTGGTGCCCGCACCACAGGCTCATCACGCAACCATTACCACCATTGAAGGGCTGGCAGACGGGGCAAAACTACATCCGCTGCAACAGGCATTTATAGACAAGGCCGCGGTGCAATGTGGCTACTGCATTCCTGGAATGCTGATGGCAGGAGCAAAACTGTTGGATGAACATCCTAATCCTGATCTTGAACAGGTACGAATCGCACTGAGTGGTAACATCTGCCGCTGCACGGGCTATCGCAAAATTCTCGATGCAGTAAGAAGCGTAAGAGATAGCAATAAAGCCGACGTAGCAAGGCCGGAAGGAGGTCTTGTATGACAGATATCATTGGCGCATCACTTCCACGTCCAGACGCATTAGGCAAGGTGACTGGCGCGACTTGCTATCCGGCAGACCTGGTACAGCCAGGAATGTTACACCTTCAGGTCGTGTTTGCTCATCGCCCACACGCGCGCATCTGTAAAATCGACACGAGTATTGCTCTACTTCATCCCGGCGTAGTAGCTGTACTCACGGCAGCTGATATTCCCTACAACGCCTTTGGACTGATCGAGGCGGACCAACCTGTTCTATGTAATGATGTAGTACGCTTTGAAGGGGATAAAGTGGCACTGGTCGTGGCGGAAAACAAAGCAGCAGCGATGGCAGGCGTAAAACTGGTACATGTTACATACGAGGACCTGCCTGCCGTCACTGATCCACATATAGCACTAGCGGCAGATGCTCCACTCGTGCATCCACACCTGGGCAGCAACCAGCTTCTCCATGTGCCAATTCGCAAAGGAGATATTGCGCGTGGGTTAGCAGAGGCCGACATAGTGCTTGAAGACACATTTACGACCTCCTGGCAGGAGCATGCCTATCTACAGCCAGAAGCAGGAATCGCATACATAGATGCTCAAAAACGTCTGGTTATCGAAACAGCGGGACAATGGCTATACGAAGACCGTCGTCAGGTTGCTGCGATGTTGCAACTGCCAGAAGATCAAGTGGTCATCCGTTATGCTGCGATTGGCGGTGCCTTCGGTGGACGTGAAGACCTGTCGATACAACATCTTCTGGCATTAGCCACCTGGAAGCTTCGTCGTCCAATCGCGCTCGTTTGGAGTCGAGAAGAGTCGATGATTGCTCACCACAAACGACATCCTATAAGCATTCATTGTCGCTGGGGTGCTCAAAAGGACGGGCGTGTTACCGCAGTTGAAGCCGAGGTGATCGCTGACGGTGGAGCCTACGCCTCGACGAGCGTTGAAGTGACTAAGGTTGTTACATTGTTTACCACTGGCTGCTACGAAATTCCCACTATCGCTGTTGATGGGTATGCAGTTTACACCAACAACATTCCGAGTGGTGCTTTCCGAGGCTTTGGCGCACCTCAGGCCCAGTTTGCTAGCGAGATCATGATAACACGACTAGCTCAGGAACTAGGAATAGACCCGATAGAAATGCGACGGCGCAACATTTATCGTGAAGGGAGTATAGAACCGACACAACAGCCACTACCTTCTGGCGTAAGTGCTTTACCAGTAATGGAACGCTGTATTGAGGAAGCTTATACTCGCTTGGACTACGGAAGGTCTCGTCAGAACTCTGCGTCTCATCTTCGTCGAGGTATCGGTATCGCCTGTGGCATGAAAAATGTTGGCTACTCATTTGGCTTCCCTGAGCAATCAACAGCTACAGTGGAACTGTTTGGAGAGGCAGACCTTGAGCATGCAGAGGTACGCATCGGTGCGGCTGACGTAGGACAAGGATCACATCTCGTTTTGCGCCAGATCGCAGCAGAAACGTTAGGTTTGCCTCTTGAAAAGGTCACGATGATCTGCGACGATAGCAGTGAGGCTCCTAATGCTGGCAGCGCCTCAGCCTCAAGAATGACACTTATGGGTGGCAGAGCTGTAACAGATGCTGCTAGTGCAGCACGAGACGCCTGGGGCTTCACCGACGACTACCATGTCATGGCTACAAGACAATATCGACCACCCACCACGACGCGACTTGATCCTATCACTGGCGCTGGACAACCGAACTACTGTTATGGATATGCAGCGCAAGCCGTAGAGGTTGAGGTCAATATGCTGACAGGGCAAGTACAGGTATTACGCATCATCAGCGTCCACGACGTAGGCAAGGCAATCAACCGTCAGCAGGTGGAGGGGCAGATTGAAGGTTGCCTTGCTCAGGCACTTGGGTATGCGCTCCTTGAGCATTTTCAGATAAGAGAGGGCCACGTTCTCACGCCATATTTCAGCACCTACCTTCTGCCCACGGTGCTAGATATGCCCACAGAGATTGTACCTATCGTATTGGAGCTAGCCGACCCCAACGGCCCCTTCGGAGCACGTGGAGTAGCTGAGATGCCCCTCGTCCCTCTCATGCCAGCAATTGCTAGCGCAATTCACGATGCAACTGGCGTATGGCTTACTCAGCAACCGATGACACCAGAACGGGTGCTCTCAGCACTCACAGCGCAACAGAGGGGTCAGCATATTCATTCCTGAAAACTGTACGCTAAGCTAGGATCATGTCAGGACAAGGTCTCCCAGTCGTTGGTAAGGTTCTCTTACCTCTTTCCATCTCGTTCTTTCTCTCTTGGAGACATGGCACATCATAGGACCAGCGTCTCCCGGTGTGAGCGATCAAAAACACGCCCAGGGTCGAACGCACTGAGGTCGATAGTAGCGTGATCGAATGGAGCAGGGATGTGGACGTGACCCTGATCGACATCTCCAGCGAGTATGGCTTCGACTAGTAGCGCGGTAATCGGAGCGTGCATCAGACCGTGTCCAGAGAAGCCGACCGCGTGGACGAGGTTTTGCTGGTGCTCATCGCGACCAATCAGGGGGTTGGCGTCAGGCGTGCTGCCATAGAACCCACAGGTTGTAGCTATCAGACCACCTGCATTGGCAAGCAGCGGAGAGAAATCCTCTACTTGCCTGAGAATAGCGTACCCATAGTTGTCAATACCGTTATCATGGCAAAATGAGGGATCGATACGATCCTGGTCGGCATCGCTGAAAAGCGTCTCTGGCTCAGTCTCATGTGCCCAAGCAAGCAACAAGAGATCATGTTCCGGTCGTGAGTGTGCTCCTCTATGGCTTCCTACCCCATAAACGATCATGGGGAGCTGTTGCCATACGGTTGCATCCATGACAGGCTGCGAACGCTTCAGAAAGTAGAGGTAGCGCTTGAGTGCAGAGATAGATAGTGTCATGCCACCAATCCGTGGGCTGAGGCGAGCTGCCCAGACATTGGTGGCATTGACGAACCAATCAGCCTCAACTGTTCCCTTGTTTGTCACCAACGCACTTATGTGATCAGCACGTAGTATGGCACCAAGGACCTCGGTATGCTGTTGCACTTGAACGCCCAGTTCTTTTGCCCGTCGGAACCCTTCGTTATAGATCATATGTGGCAAGAGGAAGCCGTCGGTTGGACACCAGGTCGCTCCCGTTAAACGGTCAGGGATAAGATAGGGCCAGCGTTCCTGGACAATCTGCGGTGTCAGCACTTCAACAGGGAGCCCAAGGCGTTGCTGCATTCTGGCAGCCGCTTGTGCATATTGCCAGATCTGGGCTACCTCGTGTTGTCTGCGAGGTTGCCATGCCGGGATCGCGTCGGGGGCTTCGTAGAGGAACAGGTAGCCGTTCTGGCGCATAACAGGTTGCTGACGGATATCTGGAGGGCTATGCAAGAGGTCATGGAAGTGGCTATACCACCACTCACTGTATTGCATCCCGACCACCGTCTCTTCAGTACTGAACTGTGCTCGAATACCTGCCGCAGAACGGCTGGAAGAACCATTGCCCAATTGGGCCTTCTCCAGTACAGTCACGCGGAAGCCATGCTCTGCCAGTCGAACAGCAACAAGTGCGCTCGTTGCACCACCACCAATGATAACAACATGCTCGGTGGAAGAGGAAAGTGCCATAAAAGATCATCCTTCTTGGATTACAAGAACCGTTGTACAAACCTCCTCGACAATTCATAAGAGCAAGTATATATTATATCTTATTCGTTGGGTCTGTTGAGAATCTCCCACGTAAGGATGGGGTGGTATTCTTTATACACACAGGGATTCATGCATGCGCCAATGGCGGCAAAACTTCTAACAGAACTGATTCTCGATGGAGCGAGCATAATCCTAAACAAGTAGCTCAGGCCCATCAACAAACCGAGGCCATCATGCGCGAAGTGGGAATTACAAAAGCCAGAATATGGAAGCAACAAGTGGCCGAAGAGTATACACTGCAGTAAAAAGTTTCATCCAATCAGCATTGGTGTCATTTTCTATGATTTAGAGTTATTTGTGCCTGCAGATGTTTTTTGCAGTGACTTTTGCCAGCTTCTGAGCGCAATCAAGGTCTGCTCCGTTGTCGATGGGACCTTCTGCTCACCTTCGTTGAGTACTTCGCGTAGAGCGCAGCGCTGTTGAAGGCGTACTCGGCGCGCTCGCGTTAGCGCAGTGGTGCAGGTGGGACAGGTGAGTATGTGGGTGCATAACTTTTCCATCAACCGTTCGTTTTGCGGGTTCTCTACAAAATACTCCTTCCAATACGAGCCGCTGTATTGATACAGCTCATCAATGAAACATTGACAATAATGAGTTAATGGGCATGGGGGCAAATCACTCGTACGTGGGGCGGGAGTTTCGTCCTTCATCATCATCCTTCCTGATCAAGACCTGCATAGATGCGTTGAAACGACTGGCGAGCACGAGCCAATCGACTTCGCACAGCGGAGAGCGAGTCTTGCATCGTCTCCGCAATTTCATTGTATGAGAATCCTTCGGCATCTAATAGGAGGCACATAGCAGAGGCAGCGGGTAACTGTGCAAGCACACGATGTACAAGATCATGTTCTACAATACGTTCTTCAAACTGCTCATCACTCACCAGATAGTCCTGATTTGACGCATCAAATTCCTCGTCGTTACCTCCTGGTGGTGTCGAGAACGAGAGGACCGTGACATGCTTACGCCGTCGCCATTCACTGCGCACCTGATTGAGCGCAATGCGATAGAGCCAAGGAGCAAAACGTAGCTCCTTGTCGTTCATGCGAGGCAGTGCCTTATATGCTGCAAAAAAGGTCTCCTGACAAAGGTCCTGCGTAAGTAGCACGTCGTGTGTCAATCCATAAAGCATGCGCCTGACGCGCGGCTCATAGTGTAACAACAAAATCTCAAAAGCCTCTATTGATCCCTGACAAGCTTCGAGAGTCAGATGAGTCTCTTCTTCCACTGCTTTCATATGACCCCATTATCCAGCGATTAGCTGGATTCAGATCCTTCTATAACATCAATGCCAAAGTAGCTCAATTCGTCTCATTTAGGAGGATGGAAGTGATTATTTTATACAGACAAATACCTATTCCCTACACTAGTATGCAGGGAATTAAGCAAAAAAGCAGTGAAGTACCTCACATTTTTTGAGGACTACATAACTAGGCATCCTGAAATGTATCACTATCTCTGCTTTATCATGACGATAGATGTCAAGAATTGACGACTAGAATGTAATGAGAAGCAAAGCTTAGTGGTGAGAACAAACAATCTTATAGTGTACAGAGTGTATATTTCAAGAAAGGATATTTGATGCGTATTGGAGTAAACCTCGGACCCACAGGTGATTGGTCAGCTATGCTAGCAGCAGTTCAGGAAGCCGACAAGAGTGGTTTTGATGCAGTTAGTTTATGTCTTAAGTAGTATTACCTTCTACTCCGCCGCCTCGTAAGAGGCGACGGCCTCTCTTATCACTTTGTATGCTCTTGAGAGATACGATGTGACATTTTGGCCTTCAACCGAGAAAGGCGCGTCACCTAATCGCCTGAGGATGGCCTGATCAACATCGGGGACGTGGGGATTTACCGCGAAACTATCCAGGGTCTCGCCCGCAAGCCAGAACGTTTCCAGATGGTCCTCAAGGCGTAGAGAAATATCCTTATCGGCATCGCCTTTGCCTGTATCAACAGCTTCGACAGCGTGAGCGGCGGTCCTGGTTACTAGCTTTTCCACGCGCTTTTCTCTCAACGTGGCAATGATCGCCTCTTTCGTTCGACCACGCAGTTTGAAGAGCAAAAATGGGTCTTCGTCGAAACGCTCTGCCAGGATATAGTAAACGGCGGCGATATGCTTGCAGGGGTTAGCCCAATCAGGGCAAGAGCAGTCAGTTTGCAGGTCTTTCTCGGTCGCTGGAAAGAGCGAGAGATTAATGCTGCTGAAGGCATCTTCGATGTTCTTGGGCATCTCACCAGCCAGGAGCTTCGCGGCGAATAGCGCTTGTGAGGCCATTATGGTTGTCACCTGCTCCCAATTCCGATCAGAGAGTGGCTCTAGTCGTATCTTGATGGCATATGGTTGATGGCGCGATCCCTGGACCTTTGCCTTCACTATCCCTGATTCGGTGTTTATTGAGAGCACCTGCCCCTGCCGAGCATAGGAGCGACCACGGGTGAGGCGTGTACCCATGCCGAGCGATTCCAACACCTCCACCCAGCGTTTCGACCACCAGGTTTCGCCAATTGCGCCGCGCTCACTTTTCGCTTTTATACCGCCTTCAACTTTTCTTGGTCTATTCTCTGAATAATAGTCCCACTCGTATCTATCTCGCCATCGCCCCATATCTTACTCTCCTACCGCCTCTCGGCTCAAGGTAAACAACTCTTTCAGCTGATTGGTTGACATCTCGGTGAGCCAGTTCTCTCCATTTCCTATAATCTTCTCAGCAAGCTCTTTTTTTTGCTCGATCATCTGGTCGATACGTTCTTCCAACGTGCCGATACTCACGAATTTATGCACCTGCACATTCTTCTTTTGGCCTATGCGGAACGCTCTATCGGTCGCCTGATTCTCTACAGCGGGATTCCACCAGCGATCAAAGTGAAATACATGATTGGCTGCCGTCAGGTTGAGACCCACTCCACCAGCCTTCAGAGACAGAATAAAAAGTGGTGCTCCACGACGCTCCTCCTGGAAACGCTGCACCATCATATCACGCTGCTTCTTGAGTGTACCACCATGCAGAAAGAGCGTTTCGCAGCCAAGCGACTCCTGAAGCGTGTGTCGCAGAAGGGTACCCATCTCTGCGAACTGGGTAAAAATCAGCGCCTTGTCGCCCGCAGCAACAACCTCTTCTAACATCTCTTCCAGGCGATTGAGCTTTCCAGAACGTCGTCTCAGGTTACTTCCATCTGCCATAAACTGCGCGGGATGGTTACACACCTGTTTCAACTTGGTAAGTGTCGCCAATATAAGTCCTTTGCGCTCAATACCCTCCGCCTCCTCGATTCTTTCGAGCATTTCTTTCACCACTGCCTCATACAACGATGCCTGTTCCTGCGTCAGATTACAGAAAACCTTCATTTCCATCTTCTCGGGCAGGTCCTGGATAATCTCTTTGTCGGTCTTCAACCGACGCAGAATGAAGGGCTGTGTGAGACGTTTCAATGTCTCCGCACGCTCAGCGTTGCGGTATCGTTCGATAGGGGTTGCAAAGTTTTTGTGAAAATCAGTGCCCGATCCCAGATACCCAGGATTGAGGAATTCCATAATAGACCACAACTCGGAGAGCCTATTCTCTACCGGGGTGCCTGTGAGCGCAATTTTGTGCTTTGTATCGAGTTTTTTAATCGCCTGCGTCTGTTTAGCGGCCTCGTTCTTGATATTCTGTGCCTCGTCTAAGACGACATTTTCCCAGGTTATAGGAGCGAGATGCTCTTTGTCGCGTAAGGCAAGCGAATAAGTGGTGATAACCACATCGTGCTTCTTGACCTCATCTATAAAAGCTTGACCGGATAGCCTTTCCATACCATGATGCACCATGACGGAGAGCGAAGGAGCGAAACGTTGAAGTTCCCTCTGCCAGTTTCCGACGATAGACATGGGGCAGATGACAAGCGTGGCGTTTGGTTGCGCTACGCCATTTTTTTTAACACGGTCATGAAGGAGGAGGGATATAAGTTCAGCAGTTTTGCCTAATCCCATATCATCTGCCAAACATGCACCCAGACCAAATTGCTTGAGGAAAGCCAACCATGAAAGCCCTTTGAGCTGGTATGGACGCAATATGCCTTGAAACCCACCTGGCACGTCTACAGTCAATAGCTTAACGCTTTGCGTCAGTCCATCAAGCAGGTCCTTGATCCAGCCTTCGCCCTCAACTGAAGCTACCTGCAAACCTAGCTCGGATGTTCCCTGCCCTAATCCAAGCTGTAATGCCTCTCCTAGTGCAATATCTCCACTCTTACGCTTCTTTTGGAAGAAGGCGATAGCGGCTTCGATCTCTTCAGGTCGCAACTCCACCCACTGACCTCGTACCTGTACAAGAGGTGTCTTCAGGTTGACAAGTCGCTCAAATTCTTCTTCTGAAAGCGTAGTATCACAAACGGCAGCATTCCAATCATACGCAACGATACCATCAAGGCTCAGCAGTCCTGAAGCAACCTTCGGGTCTGCCTTCGGTTTGAGTTTCAACTTGACACGGAGACGCGCTGAACTTTTCTGCCACCACGGTGGAACAAGGACACCAAATCCGCTCTGCTCTAAAAGTGGTGCGGATTGGCGTAAGAACACATACGCATCATCTGTATTCAACTGCAGTTCTCTAGGATGGGCATTTTTTAAACTCTCCTCAAGGGCAGGAAAGAGGCGTGATGCCTTGCCAAGAGCGGTTAGTAACCGCTCCTGAGGGTTCTCAAATCTATGGTTGAGAAAGGTGAGCGTATCGGAACTTTCTTGCCATACATCTTCTGCTGGAATAAGCAGACTAGGGTCATCGTTCGCCTGCAGGTGAAAGCTGATTCGCCATTGTGATTCGTCACCCTCGGGAGCGTCCAAGCGGAAACAGGTACGAAAAGGTGCGTCTGCCGCGGCGGAATGTAGTGTATCGAGCCAAGTGTGAAGGGCCGACGAGAATTGTTTCAACTCGTTAGCTGGTGCCGAAAGCGCAGCGGTCTCCGAAGAAAGTGCTCGCAACCATTGTTCTGGAAGCGATGAGGATCGAAGATTGCGACGACCAGATACAAGAGTGATAGAAGACAAGTTCTCGCGCACAAATGCATCAACACTTTGATGAAGAAAATGGAGTACAGCCTCTTGCAACAGCGATACCTTTTTCTCACCAGGAGGCATAAAAGCCCAGCAGATCGGCGGCATCGCGTTAGTTAACAGGTTCATTCGTTCGCGATCCTCTTGAGAGAGGATCGCCTTCCATACGGCTTGATATGTTGTCGTTTTGCTCTGCTTTGTCTCCTGAATTGTAGGTATAAACGACTGCTTGCTAATAAGTTCGAATGAGAATTTCGCGGCCTCTACCCAGAAGTGTAGCGAACTCCCAAAAGCAGCACCGTAGGGTGGATTGTCAGGCAGGGAAAGCAAAAAATCCAGGACGGGACCAGCACTGAACGTCAATGTAGTAACATCCCACCATTTCAAACTCGTTGCTCCATTCGTTTCTTCATCTACAATGAGTTCTGGGGAATGGGACGGCAACGTAGTTGTCGAGGGCAAACGGAGCGCCAACGTGCTCTTACTAGCCCTTTTCAGGAGGAGGGAATCAGTAAGTTCACCTATCGACTCCGTAAGGGCTTCATGTGTGAGGGCAAATGGATGTCTCCGAGAAGCCTCCTTCTCGGTCGAGCGTCCAGTACTCCCAGGAGGAGCCTCCAGGGATATATCAGATGACTCTGCCCAGACATGAAGAGTGCCAGACACGAGACTATCACAAATGGCGTGTAGAACTATCAAGATGTTTCTTCAACAAAATCTAGGAATCGTAATAGACAAATCTACTTCGGTAGTTCGGCTACCGACGATTTCACCTCTATATAACGAGCAATAATGAAAACAAGGTCGGAGAGCCGATTGAGGTAGCGCACAACCTCAGTATTCTGAATAACGCCATCATGTAGCAGTTTCACCGTCATGCGCTCCGCTCTACGAATAATCGTTCGCGCTAGATCGAGGGCAGCACCATCGAGCGAGTCGCCAGGGATAATAAATTTATTAGGAATATCAACCTCTTGCTTGAGTTCTTCTTCTATCTGTTCCAACCGCTTTACGTGATTGGCTGTCATGCGCAAATTCATCTTCTCGTAGTTTTCGGGTGTAACGGCCAACTCACCCATAAGCAGATAGAGTTCTTGCTGGATACCATAGATAATATCTTTGACGCTTTGATCCTGTGCCACAGCACGCGCCAGTCCTAGTGCGGATGTAGCTTCATCAACGGTACCAAAGGTATCGGGACGTGGATCATATTTTGCCACGCGTTCATCACCAAGTAGACCTGTATAGCCAGTGTCGCCACTGCCAGTTGTCACTTTTGCCATAATTTCTCTCTTCCAATTCAACGAGTGATAGATCGGGCCTGGGGCGCAATAAATTGGGCTCGGGGCGCAATAAATTGGGCTCGGGGCGCAATAAATTGGGCTCGGGGCGCAATAAATTGGGCCCCTACCCTATATAACGATAAGCTCGGCTCACACGACGCCAATCTAGCTCGCGTCCACGCACTGGACGCTCTTCATTTATCGGTTCCAATCGGTTTGTTGCCATGAATCGCCGCCGTAAGTTTGATAGATCAATTTGCTCCTCAGAGGGAAAGAATGCGCGATAGAGCAGTGAAGCCTCCGCAAGCGTCAACACGCCATCACCTACAGCAGGTTCCTTACCAGCTTCCATTGGACGCGTCTCTTTACCAGGAGTATTCGTATCGTTCTTCCTGGAATCTGCGTCGGCCTCTGCTGAGCGCATGGTGCTCATATCCGCAAGATAGCGCAACACGATCTCAGGATTTCGTTGTATCTGTGATCTCAGTATATGCAGTGCTGTCTGCAAAGCAGGAAGCACATCCGGGTCAAGCATTCGTTGACCCAACTCAACCTCCGCTACAGGAACCCATGTGACGTGTAAGCTGGGTATCGGTTGCTGCTGCAAATTAGGACGAAGCTCATCACGGTTCGCGCGCAGCAAAATACTATGAATGAGTGAGACAGCCGCTCCTTGCTCCGTACTACCCCACACATAGACTTGTTGCTCTTGCCAACCAGCCTTGAGTTGTATTGATGAGGCACGGGTAGGCCATACTAGCAGGGCATCGAGTGTCCGCTCTACCGCATCTGTTACCGACTCCGTACCAAGTACCAAACGCATCGGTGGTCCCCACGGACCTTCACGCAATAGAACGCACAATGACCAGTCTCGCACAGCAAACGTCACTACATTAGCCGTAACAATAAGGCGGCGAGGCGAAGTGTCCCTGGCAAGTTGTGAAGGAATATGTGTATTTGGCCTTGGTAGAAGTGAACTCATAAACTTGTATGACTCCAACGGATAGATGGTTTTGATACTATTGATTAATATACCATGTCTGCTAAGATATTACCATGCTCTCCTCATCTTCAATTTGCACAAAACACACTCACTTCATTAACCAACGCTTCCTTGCTTCTTAAGTGACTATCCTTTGGAGCTTTTGACCTGATATCTAGTCGCTACAGTTGTAGGAGAAGAGCATAACTTTGGAAAGATATTTGGAGCAATCAGTACACTGGTAGTAGACGGCATGGCTGCCTCTACAAACGTTGAATAATCAAATGCTGCCAGAGTGCGAAATGATAGGAAATGCGCAGCTCTCGTTCCTCCTCACTCATAAGCAGCAAAGAAGGAAATCATGAACGAATTCAGTACAATCAAAGATAACGAAGATAGCACATCCTCACGTCGGGTCTTCCTGCGCCGCTCAATTGTTGGCGCTACAATCGTTGCTCCTCTTGGATTGCTTGCAGCATGTGGGCAGACGACGACCACCGGAAGCGGGAATACCACGCCGACTACAGGTACAACGACAACCACGGGTAACACGCCGACCAGCACTGATACGGCAAACATGCTGGCGATTCCAGCGGTGTCAGACAACAAAAAGGCGTTCACTGAGATCATGAACGATGAGAACGAGCATGTGGAGTTCCTAAAAGCGGCCATCAAAAAGGCTGGCTACACCCCACGTCCCAAGCCAACCTTTAAGGGACTTCAGCAATCGGATGTCAACGCCTTTGCGAAGCTCTCTCAGGTCTTTGAGAACGTTGGTGTTGGAGCATATCTACTGGCAGCCCCAGCAATCACTAACAAAGCGTATCTTGCCGCAGCCGGATCTATTCTTACGATTGAGGCACGGCACGCCGGGTTTCTCGACGTGTTGTTAAACTCACCGATTAGCGCAAATGGTGCCTTTGACAAGCCTATTGCCCAGGCAGATATTGTCAAGGACGTGTCGCCCTTCATCGCCAGCCTCAATAGTGGTTCAGATCCCTCCGGTGCTTTGAAAAACGATGTTGACATACTGAACTTCGCCTTGCTCTTGGAATACCTCGAGTCCGAGTTCTACAACCTCAACGTTCCAAATCTCTTTAAATAGAGTGTAGCAGAGGACTCAATTTTTTCAGTAGGTTGCATCTACGAACCTACTGAAAAAACTCCTTGATAACAGAAAATGAGAGGCGTGTTTCGCGAAACACGCCTCTCATTTTCTGTTATCTATGTCTTCATTAGCATAAAGCCAAATAAACGTCCAAAAAACCAAACGGATACCTCTTTCAAGGTACCCATCTATAGTAGAACCGATCCGAAACGCCCTAGTGTCCAAACACGATATGGAGACCGAGAGCAAAACCGGCAGTGAGTATTAATGCCAAAAGTTGAAGACGGTAGCGAGCTATGGTGGCACGCTCATCAAGAGCGATAGCCTTAGCACCGCTGGAGCGTGGTTGGACAGATTGTTGGTTCTGCATAGTTGTTTGTCCCTTTATTGTTGAAGTAGGCAACTAACCTATTTCTTACTACTCTTACTATTATATACGATGAAGTGACAAATTTGGTTGTAAATAGCATCAATTTTCGGATATTAGCTATCAAACTCGTAAATGAAAAGGGATATGCTCTACCAGGCAACACATAGAAACGATAATGAGTATCCAAAAAGAGGAGCCATCACACTATTATAGTGGCGGCTCTGCAACTCTACTTTGCCCTTGCTGTTCTATATCCTGATCCACCACAGCAGAACTCACACTCGATGGATCGCTCGCTCCATTCTCAGGAAGCAGATCGCTGTGCATCTCCAAGAGGCGACGTGCCTTTATGTAATCTTTCTCTAGCAGCACGCGGAACAACTGCTCACAGGCGGCGAGCGCTTCGGCGGCGGCGGCACGTCTGGTTGCTGTCAATGAGCCGAGCAAGTCATGGCGTTTGGCGGTGCGAAGCAGAACATGGACCTTTTCTAACACTTCGGAGAATTCGGCGTGAACCTGATCGTTCCAGTTTTGCTCGTCAACAACCTTTGTAGCCTTCACAATAAAGTGACCGCAAACGCGGACAATGGTGTTGTATTCGCTGTTACGGATGTCCAAAAGCGTTTGGAGAATGCGCTGTTCATCCGCACTCTCCAGAGCGACGACGGAAAAGATGCTAGCCTCGCCACCCATATCGTGTATCTCGTGAGCGAGTTGACGGAACTGTTTTTCGACCTCTTCTGAGAAGGGCAGTAAATAAACAGAGTTTTGCAGGGCATATGCACCGAGATGCTGTAAACGTCGCCACACCCATACGCGCTTCTGGGAAGGTTCACTGGGGACCTTGTAGGTGAGTTGCAACCAGCGCATAGCCTCGCGCTCAGAATGCATGAATATACACCCCCACTGAGGAACTATTAGTAACAAGAGTTACTGACTGGCTTATGGTACTCTACCATCGAGGTAAAGTCAAGCACAAAACGCCTCCATCTTTACAAAATTGGATAACAAATAGCTGATACATTCAATTTCTGTCACATTATGCTTTACACTCTTATATTGGCTCATGACAGTATCAGAAAGTGATAATCAGTATACTCTCTACCTGTTTTGCTGTTCATACGCTGTCATTTCTGTAGCTTCAGAAGTTGTTGTTCTCTGTTCCGTCTTCTTGCCCGTCACAAAAATGCCTATGAGTACCAAAGCCAGGCCTCCAATGGCGTTCAAACCCAGTGGCTCGTGGAGCAGTAGCGCGCCATAGACGAGTGCCATACAAGGGAGAAGATAGGTAACAATGAGCGTGCGTGTCGGGCCAACGCGGGCGATGAGCCAGTAGTAGCATAGATAAGCCAGCGACGTACCACCCAAGGCCAGTGCCAAGGCCGACGCAATCGCCCAGAACGATGACGCATGTGTTGAAGGTTGCACCGCCAGGGCGATACCAGCAATAGGTGCTAGGATAACAGCACCCATACCTGTTTGCCCAATAGCAGGCTGTAGCTCTGGTGCTCCTGCGAGCAACTGGTGTGCGAATAGCCCCCCAAATGCATAGCTGATCGCCCCCAGCAGTGCAGCAAAAGCTCCCAACAAGTAGAGCATCGAACTGTGTGTGCTTATCACAGTCGGTCCAACCAGGATGCCAACGCCCAGGAAACCAATCACCACACCCATTACCCGCATCCATGTTAGCTGTTCGCCGCCCGGCCACCATTGTGAGACAAGCACAACTACCAGCGGTGTGGTCGCATTGAGAATAGCAGCCATGCCCGATGAAACATATTCCTCGCCCCAACTGATGGTGAGATACGGAATAACGGCATTAAAAATAGCGACAATGAAGAAGCCACGTAGCCGCGTATTCCAGCCCTGCATAATCGCAGGCCGGAACGGAACAATGATCAGCAGCCCCAACGTTCCAAACAGCAGTCGCACTCCCACCAACGTCAACGGAGACATTTCTGCTACTGCTACTTTGATAAATAGAAAAGACGCTCCCCACAAAGCTGCGAGAGCGAAGAGCATAAGGTACTCTTTGGGTTTCATGCGATTGACACTCCTGTATTGAAAATCCAGTATATCATATGGAGGGGAAGGGCAGATTTGAAGCATCTTACATGAGCCGCCCGTTGGGCGGATTGGCACTTATCATGCCCGGTATTTTCTCCTCCGGAAAGAAGGTTGCAACGCCGCTGTTTCAGCAAAAGGGTATCTCGCTACGCAAGCAGTGTAAGTTTCTCTACTACTTGGCAAGAGGACTCGAACGCGCTACAATCTCTTGTAGAGGTGAATTATGGCTACGCTGTATCCATAACTCTACACATCTTTTATATCGAGGAGTTTTTTTCGTGACTGCAATAAAAATGACAATGCGTACATGCGCCACACTGGCCCTATTACTAGGGCTTACTATGTGGATATTTGGTCTGGCAATACCGCCCTTGGTCCTTAGCCACATCGCACTTGCGGTGATCTTACTAGTTCTTTCAGTGACATGGTTAATCATGTCCAGGCAAAGCAACTCAACACTACGTACACTACAAGCTGTGATTATTGCACTGGTACTTGTTACGATGGTGGCAGAAAACTACCAGGGAAATATAGGATACCCCACGGGCAACATCATTCACCTCATCCTGGCGCTTGCGCTTATTGGCACTATTGAAACAACGATAGCCCGACAGAATCGCTTAGCGCGTGCCACCATGAGTCAACGGGCATAACAACATATAGAAAGAACGCAGCGCACTTATCAAGAGTGCGCTGCGTTCTTTATACTACTCTCAAGTGTAGTATCAATATATGATGTACAGCAAGAGATGGTTTGTGATATACTCATACATAAGCCCGTATGCAGGGGCATGAAGTTTCATCAAATAACTACAACAAAGGAGGGAGAAGCTTGAATATATTGAGCTGTAGCTCTACTTCACTATTCATACTGTTTGCTGTATAGTCTATTGCTTCCTCTGAGGTACACCTCAGGCCATCTACGAGACAACGTAGACGACCCATCCCATCATCGTGGCAGGCACAGCTGCTTGCAATAACAAAGCATACAGGCGAAATAGTGTCTGGTCTGTACGCAGTAGACGTACACATATTGCTGATTTTATGAAAGGTGGGAATTGTAATGGCCCAGATCGTAAACGAAACCGAACGCGTCGCACCTGTCGTATCTACAGTTGCTAACCCAAGTCCTCTTGGTCTCAGTGGCTTCGCCCTCACAACATTTGTCCTTAGCTGCCTCAACGCGGGTCTTTTTCCTTCAGTACTACCAAATATCATTGTCGGTCTCGCACTTTTCTATGGTGGCATTGCACAGCTATTGGCAGGCATGTGGGAGTTTAAGACTGGCAATACCTTTGGAGCCACAGCTTTCACCTCTTATGGAGCCTTCTGGCTTGCTCTCGGTGTTATCTTTGTACCAGGATCAGGCATTGCCGCAGCATTCGAGGCAACAAAGACGGCTTCTCTTGGTACTGCACTTGGTTTGTTCCTGTTGGCGTGGACCATCTTCACAGGAATTATGTTCCTTGGTACGCTGCGAAGTAATGGTGCCTTGATTGCACTTTTCGGCCTCCTGTTTCTCACCTTCCTGTTCCTCACCATTGGAAACTTCAGCGGAAGTACTGGAACAGTGCAGATCGGCGGCTACCTCGGTATCCTTACAGCAATCGTGGCATGGTACACGGCACTAGCAGGCATCCTCAGTTCAGGACGTTCTGTTTTCACATTGCCTGTCTTCCCGATAAGGTAGCCATTGATCGTCTCATCCATCTCATAAGAACGGAACCTCTTCAGTAGCACGGGCATTGCGGCGGCCATCGGCTAACAGGGCGACCACAAGGGATCGCCCCTACTATACTACACAACCTTGCAATAGAATCGTGTATAGTAGGGGCGATCCCTTGTGGTCGCACTATTGTGCGTTAGCACTTTGCGCAGTACTCAACAGGTCAAGCAATTCTTAAGTATAGTATCAGAAATACTAAAAGCATTGCTTAGAAGTTAAGAGTACTATCAAAGTGCTTGACCAGACTGACATGCTACGTTATAGTAGGTCCATTCTATGGATTGAAGCGAGGATAGCGATGACAGTAACCAGTGAGGCACCACACATGACAGGACCAAAAGACTTTTTAGAATATCTCACAGGACTTATAAAACAAGCTGTAACCATTTATCTTGAGCAGGAACAAATACAAACTAATATTGAACAACTTCCTATTGATGTGCGTTTCTCAGCGCAAGCGAGCTTTGGCGATTATTCGATGCCTGTTATGCCGTGGGCAGGCAAAAATAAGCTAGGTCGTCCACCACTACAAATCGCCGAAGCATTGGCGACCATTCTCCGCGATATGCGCATCACTACTGTTGAAGAGATTACCGTCACTAAGCCCGGCTTCCTTAATTTCAGCTTGAACCGTTCGACTGTAGGTAAGGCCATCATTGAGCGCGTACTAGAGGCTGGCCCTGATTATGGACAAAATGATGTGGGTATTGGCATCAAGGTTATTGTCGAACATACCGCTATCAACAGCAACAAGGCTGCACACGTTGGACACCTTCGTAATTCGTGCATAGGTGACACCGTTGTACGCATGTTACGCTCACAAGGCTATCATGTCGAGACGCAGAATTATATCGACGACTCAGGTGTACAGGTCGCAGATGTTGTTGTGGGTCTCAACTTGCTTCAACATAGCATGTTGCAGCTTCCCGCCGGAAACGAGCAACTTCCTGGCGAAACCTTCGATTACTTCTGTTCGCGCGTCTATGTTGCGGTCGTAAAAGCATATGATACGCAGCCAGAACTTAAAGAACTGCGCAAAACGGTGATGCATGCTATCGAACATGGCGATGAGCCGGAGTCGGGTCCTGACTATCCGGCAATGGCAACCGATCTTTCGCGCCAAATTGTACAGGCCCATCTCAAGACCATGGGACGGCTTAACATCTCCTATGATCTGTTGACATGGGAGTCTGCTATTCTTGGAGCGGGTTTATGGAAACGCACGTTTGACATGCTCCGAGAGCGCAGACTATTGGAGATGCCTGAGACGGGCAAGGCTAGTGGCTGCTGGATACTGCCATTCGGAGATGAAGAGGGAGACAAGACTGAGAAGGCTGACGAAAATGACCGCATGCAAGACAAAATTCTTGTGAGAAGCGATGGGACAGCAACCTATACAGCCAAAGATATCTCCTACCAGCTCTGGAAATTTGGCATCACCGATGATCCTCAAATCGGTGTGCAGTTTCACTTTGTTCCCTGGGGTGTTCAGCATGACGGACGCAAACTTTGGAGCATGCGTACACCAGAAGACAAAATAGCAGCCACTGAAGAGGCCGATCCTATGCGGTTTGGTCATGCAAACCGCGCCATCGTTGTAATAGACGTGCGCCAATCCTATACGCAACAAATTGTGTACGAAAGCCTGCGCCGCCTTGGATATACTGAGCAAGCCGATAACTCGAAGCACATAGCCTACGAAGTCGTCACACTTTCAAAGGCAACGGCGGCGCGCCTGGGCGTGGACACTTCTGATGGTCGCGAGTTCTATGCTATGTCTGGTCGTAAAGGTATTGAGATCAAGGCCGATGATCTCATTAATATAGCAACTGAGCGCATGTTGGAGGTGCGCCGCCAGGATGCAAGGCCGGAGCTATCTCTTGAAACCGCATCTATCCTGGCTTCATCAGCTATCCGTTACTTCATGATTCGCTTTGGCCTACAACAGATCATTGCCCTGGATATGGACGAGGCTTTACGCCCCAACGGTGATACGGGTGTCTATCTCCAGTATGCCTACGCACGCGCTAATAGCATCCAACGCCGCCTGCAAGAGTCAGGTTATGAGATACCCGATTTTTTAATTGACTTGCCCGAGCAGCTTGAGCAAAGTGAGTGGGAACTGATACGCCATATCGACGCCTACCCGCGCAAACTAGCAGAGGCAAGCAAAGAGCTTCTACCGTCAACGCTAGCAACCTACGTCTACGAGCTAGCGGCGCACTTTAGCGACTTCTACGAGCACACACCGCCCATACTCAAGGAGACAAACGAGCACATCAAGGCATTCCGCGCCTCGCTCGTCAGTGCCACTGTGCAAACGATGGACAACGCCCTACGCGTGCTCGGCTTCATCCCGCTTGAGCGAATCTAAGACTGACTCAAAGAAAGAAGGGGAGCATATGGAGCAGAATCTTGTCTGGTCCTGGTTGAACGAGCCAGGATTTGAGCACTTACGCTTCGTACAAGAACAGCATGAAGTCGTTGCAAACGGCCTGATCATTGCAGTTGAGAAAGATGCTCCTTTTCGTGCGAGGTACACTATCCGTTGTGATACATCCTGGAGAGTTCGTGAGGCAAACATAGAGCTATTAGACGGTCATGTACCTGGAGTCCATCTAAGGGCAAATGGAAAAGGTCATTGGACAACTGCTTCTGGCGAAGCATTCCCTTCACTTGATGGCTGCATTGATGTAGACATTTCAGCAACGCCTTTTACCAATACTATCGCCATTCGACGCCTGAATCTCGCTGTCGGCGAAGCGGCAGTGTTAACAGTTGCATACATCAAAGTTCCTGAGATGCAAATAATGCCTATGAACCAGCGCTATACCTGTCTAAACACAAGTGCTGATGGAGGGCGATACCGATACGAAGGATTGCAGAGCCGTTTTACGGCAGAGCTTGAAGTTGACCATGATGGGCTTGTTATCAATTACCCTGAAATATTTAGAAGAGTCTGGTCAAACGAAGAGTCGACTACAAAGTAGAAAGGGCAAAACTCATGACAACAAAGAAACGTCTACGCTTTGGCATCAAGACGGCACCACAGAATACCACCTACGAAGACATGTTGCGGGTCTGGTTAGAAGCCGACGAGGTGCTGTCTATCGAGCATGCATGGCTCTTCGACCACTTCATGCCTCTGGGTAACGATCCAACAGGGCCATGCCTGGAGGGCTGGACGCTCTTATCGGCATACGCCGCATTGACTAAACGCTTACGCGTAGGAATCATGGTCACAGGCAACACCTACCGCCATCCCGCGGTGTTGGCAAACATGGCCGCGACGGTTGATGGCATCTCGCATGGACGCTTAGACTTTGGTATTGGTGCCGGATGGAACGAGCTAGAGCATAATGCGTACGGCATCCCTCTCTATACACCTGGCGAACGCATTAAACGTATGGGCGAAGCCTGTGAGGTCATTCGACTATTGTGGACAGAGACGGCTCCTGACTTCAATGGTCAATACTATCAGCTCAAGGAAGCATATTGCGAACCAAAGACCGTACAAAAACCCTACCCACCTTTCGTCATTGGCGGTGGTGGCGAAAAACTTACACTACGCATGGTAGCGAAATACGCAGACATCTGGAACCTGCCAGGAGGCCCAGTCGAAGAGTTCAAACGCAAGAGTGACATACTAGATGAGCATTGCGTCGCTATCGGGCGAGACCCATCTACTATAGAGCGCTCCATACAGGTAATAGTTAATCCCAACGATCTGAATGATACAAGCAATACAATACAAAGCTTCATCGCGATAGGTATAACACATATCGTCATGAATCTGAGACCACCATATCCACAAGGCATTGTGCATCGTCTAGCAAACGAAGTCGTCAAACCTCTCCAAGCAGCCTATGAGCAACCAGCGTAACTGTTTTGATGAATTGAGGAGTTATGTCAGTATTTCCAAACGAAATGCGCACCATCGAAGACTTCCAAGCCTTCCACCGTTGGCTCGACGAGCGGAACGGCTTCAGCACCGACATATTCCTCAATATGATGTTACTTAGTGGAGAAGTTGGCGAGGTCGCCCAGGTTCTCAAAAAAGTGCACTGGATGACTGAGCGAGAGAGAAACTCTGGGGAACCAGCAAAAACGCTGGAAGAGGCATTGACGGAACATCGAGAGGCTCTAGGGCAAGAGCTAGCAGACTGCTTGGCGTATGTTTTCAAACTGGCGAACTATACAGGCGTCGATCTGCAAGAGGCATATATTAAGAAAATGGCAGAGAATGTGAATCGGACTTGGGGGTACGAGAAAACGTAACATCGCTCTTTCACTACAACTCTGTGAGAGGTACAATGAAGAAGTATACTTGCTATACCTGTAGCACATACTCTGAATAGGGAAGTTCTTTCTAGTGGGAATGGGAACTGATTGCAAACAGCAGTAAGCTCCTATCTGCCTGGCTCAGTGCGAACCTGAAGCCCACAACATGGTTGCGCTTTGTCATCTGGCTCACTATCGGGTCGGTTATCTACTTCTTGTACGGAATACGACATAGCCGACAAAGCGGCAGTTCGGACGCGCTAACGACAGACAGTGAGCCCGAAATCGGTATACCAGAAGCGTGAAACAAACTATCACCTTCAAGCCCCACCGACACATAGAAAGGTATGCTGTCAAATTTGACCACGAGGACAGTGATCAGGGTTTCCTCCGTTTTCCTCTTAGTGGGAAAACAGAGGAGACCTTAGATTCATCACCTTTTTCTTGCTTTCTACTCAAGCATAGGTCTCACCCCGGATAATCTAGTCACCCCTAGTATAAGGTTTTCGAGGTGGTTGCGCCGCGCTGCTGGCGGAGCTGGTCGAAGATATGTTTGTTTTTACGGAAGGAGAGCATGCTCCAGTGAGCAACGGGCATTATGACGGCAAAGTTCATGATGGGGCCGATCACCAGCATGAGAGAGATGGGGAGGATGAAGACCAACAGTGCGTGCAGCAGGACCTGGGCAACGGTCACACAGCCCCAGACGAGGGTCAAGAGCTGGTAGAAAGAGCGAAACTGGGGGAATGACCAGTCTGCGTTAAAGCTGGCGAGGCGTTGTGGATCGTTCTGGGTCAGGATTGAACGCACGATATAGAATAAGACGGGTCGGGGGAAGAGCAGCGAGATCAGCATCACGACACCAAACAGGCCGCTCACAGCAGAACTCTGAAGCAGCAAGAGTCGCGGGCTCTGGAACAGCAGGGCAAAGACAGCGGTAAGAAGAAGACTTACAACGACGAGCACGCCCACAGCATCAATATGTTTTTTCCAGATCACGCCACTCAAGGTAAACAAGACTGGGATGGAGCTTGCTAGCAACAGCGCATCGATGGTGGACATGTATGGTCGTGCCAGCATATTGATCAGAAAAGGCGCGACAGCATTAATCAGCAGAGTTGGGAGCATGCGGCGTAACGACATGCCGCGACTAGTGTTGTTATTACTTACAGTAGATTGCTTCAAGCCAACCAGGGAAAGAGTAGAAGTGTTTGTTGCCATTTTTTTTACCTTCCTTTTGCATTTTGTGATGCTCTTTGAGCTTTTTTTGACTACTTAGCGTGTTATATTCTCTACTTCATGGAACCGCATGTCTCTCAGCGGTTCGTATCTTATGGTGTGAAGTGTAGCGTATAAAGGGCAAAACTCCATCCGCGCCAGGGTTGACTCTGGGTTGATATTCGCATGGGCATGTTCTCAACCCGCAAGTGGATGCTGGCTGAGAAGTGATCGGTTATAATACAGGAAGGAAAAAGGTACACTATTCTATCCAGATGCTGAGGGAACCGGGTATGAACAGGCTGACAAAGCTCTATATCTTCCAGATGATACCCAAAGAACAACGTGCTCCGGATAAAGCGGGATGGTGGAGAAATGTGCCGCAGGGGAAACAGGTTCCATACGCGTTCGCGCGTGGCCTGCTGCTGACTACTGATGTGAGTATGTTGAGTGTTGCGGTATGGATCGGCATAACGACACATGCACCGGGCATCACGATTGTCTGCCTAGAGATTCTTTTTGTGGGTATCTGCGCACTTCTGCTGATATCAAGGATATTCGAGCGATTTTTGCCTGTGGTTGGGGCTTATCTCGCCGTTGTCGGCCTGGGGATCATTCTTAACCTCGTATTTCCGGGAATGTGGGGAGTTATGGGATTCTATCTGCTCTGCGTCAACGTGCTCTATCGTTTTCCGTTGGAATGGTCGCTACCATTGGCGGGAGGGTGCATCCTCGCGTTGATCGCGACGGATGGGGCACTACGACTTCTGCCCGCTCAGCATTCAGGAAATCCAGGAATGCTGGCATTCAGCCTGGCGCTCGCCTGCGCGTTATGCTGGTTTGGTTGGACACGGCGCACCCAGTATCTTCTCGTGGTACGATTACACGAGACACAAGAGCAATTACGGGAGCAGATGGTGCACAGCGAAGAACTGGCGACCGAACGGGAGCGCACCCGAATCGCACGCGATATTCATGATGTCCTTTCTCACTCGCTGGCTGTCCTTTCAATACAGGTCCAGGCTGCACGGCACCTGAGAACACGAGATCCCGAGCGACTCGCGGCGAAGTTGGATGATATGGCAACACTCATCCGCGAAAGCATCGCCGAGAGCCGCCGCGTCGTAGGTCTGCTGAGGGAGAAACCACCAACACCTTCCGGGCAGGATGATCTGGGCGCGAGTCTGCGGACGATGGCGAGCACCTTCAACGAACGGACGGGTATTCACTGCCGCTTTGAAGAGAGCGGGACACCCCACACGGTTAGCCCACAGCAGAGAGAAACGCTGCACCTGGCCCTACGTGAGATGCTGACCAACGCGCATCGCCATGGCGCAGCCCAGACAGTGTGGATCACGTTGCGATGGCGAGAAGCGAGCATCATCGTAGAGATGCGTGACGATGGGAAGGGCGCGAACGCAGCGCGGACGGACACGTTGGCGCAAAAGATGGACAACGGGGCGAATGGACATCACGGACTACAGGGAATGCGTGAGCGAGCCACCGCACTTGGTGGCGAGATCGAAGCAGGACCAGCGGAAACGGGTGGATTCACGGTCATCCTGAGACTTCCATATGAGCCGTTCGACGAGAGAGTTGCTCAGAAGGGAAAACATCGTGAGTGAACAGAAGATCCGCGTGCTGATAGCCGATGATCAACGTCTGATGCGTGAAGGACTGCGCATCATCCTGGAAGACGCACCAGACATCGAAGTCATCGGGGAGGCCGAAAACGGGCTCATCGCAACGCAGATAGCGGAGAACCGGCAACTCGACGTGATTCTGATGGATATTCGTATGCCTCTACTAGATGGCATCGAGGCGACCGAGCGGATGCGCAAGCAGGCAACACAAGGGCCACGCATCCTGCTCTTAACCACGTTCGATACGCCGGAACTGGTCGTGGAAGGAATGCGTGCGGGCGCGGCGGGGTATCTCCTCAAAGATTGTAGTGCAGAGGAGCTATGTACCGCCGTGCGGGCCGTCGCACGGGGGCAAGTTCTGCTGCAAGCATCCAGTGCCGCCCAGCTTCTGGCCGGGCTTCATGCACAGGGGTCACCAGCGTCCAGGGACACCTCGTTCTCATCGGAGGTGGAGAAGATGGGGCTGACCGCGCGCGAACTGGAGGTCGTGCGGCTGATCGCGCGGGGGCACAGCAATACGGAGATCGCTGCGGAACTCTTTGTGAGCGACGCGACCATCAAGACACATATCAATCATATCTTCTCCAAGCTTGGCGCACGTGATCGGTCGCAGGTCATCGTCAAGGCACGCCAGCTGGGATTGGCTTGACCTGCTCGCACGTTCTCATTGTTGGGAAATGGATGAAAGCAGTGATGCGGAATGGCACAAAGGGATAGGTAGAATATGCCGGGTCATTATAGCGCTACGCCAATTATATGTTTCACATCCTCCACACCCTCTTTACGCAAGAACTCTTCAATCCCCTCGACAATCTCGACGCCAGCACGAGGATTAACAAAATTGATCGTCCCTATCTGAATTGCTGAAGCTCCAGCCATCAGGAATTCAATGGCATCATTCGCGTTACAGATTCCACCTAACCCTATAATCGGTACCTTCGGATGTGATATCTTCAGTTCTCGCGCCACGTCATAGACCATACGCAACGCGATAGGTTTAACTGCAGGGCCAGACAATCCTCCGGTGCCGTTGGCTAACTTATGTTTTCGCGTCGAAATATCTATGCTCATGCCTGTTATGGTATTGATGAGCGAAACAGCATCCGCGCCAGACTCGGCGGCAGCTATAACCGTTGGGCGTGCATCGCCTGTATTAGGCGAAAGCTTTACTATCAACGGAAGTGTCGTTGCGACACGTATAGCAGAGGTAACGTCCGCAACCGATTGTGCATCTGCTCCAAAGACCGCTCCACCAGCGCGCACATTGGGACATGACACATTGACTTCGATACCCGCAACTCCTGGCACACCCTCAAGTTGTTCTGCGATATCCACGAACTCCTGGATATCTTCACCCGCGATATTGACGATAACAGGAGTATCCCACGTTGCCCAGATAGGGGCATACTTAGATATGGTTATACGAACTCCGACATTCTGTAATCCGATAGCATTGAGCATACCAGATGAGGTCTCCAGAGTGCGTGGCTGCTCATTGCCTTTACGAGGTCGAAGCGTGGTTCCTTTACAGATAACGGCACCAAGCCTCTGTACCTCGGCAATTTTAGCGTATTCCACACCATAACCAAAGGTGCCAGAGGCGGTCATTACGGGATTTTTCAGGAGCAGGCCATTTTTATGTTGTGATGCCAGTTCGATCTGTAAATTCACTTACCTGTACTTCTCACCTTGTTCATTTGGTCACGTAAAAGATGCGCCTTCTGTGCTGCAATAGTGGCGTAATTATCCCCATGACCAGCATACAAGATTGCACGTGAAACCGCAATGATCGCTCGTTCTCCCTCTGCATCTACACCTGCGCTGACTGCTACTTCAAGATCACCACCCTGCGCACCTACTCCAGGTATAAGAATGGGCATGTCAGGACAGAGCGTACGCAGGTTATATAGTTCTTGCGGATAGGTTGCGCCTACTACCAGGCCACAGTTCTTCATCTTGTGCCAGGATTGTGTACGTTGGGCGACAACTTCATAGAGAGGCTTTAACTCCCCATGATCGTTTTGTACAAGCAAATCCTGAAAATCGTGCGCACCAGGGTTCGAAGTACGGCAGAGAACGAATACCCCCTTATCACTATAATTCAAAAATGGGGCAATGCTGTCACGGCCAAGATACGGATTTACCGTGACGGCGTCGCAACCGTAGACATCAAATAGAGCAGAAGCGTACTTACTTGCAGTGTTTCCAATATCGCCGCGCTTGGCATCAACAATGATAGGAATATGTGGGGGAATAACCTTGATGACCTCTTGAAAGACACGCATACCATTGAGGCCAAGCACCTCAAAGAATGCAATGTTGGGTTTGAAGGCACACACATACGGCGCGGTCGCTTCTATGATCGCCTGGCAGAAGCGCACCGCTGAAAGCTCTATATCCTCCTCTGAAAAAACTGATGGAAAGCGGCTCGGCTCCGGGTCCAGTCCTACACAAAGCAAACTATTGTTTTGGCGTGAAGCCGCAAGCAATTTCTCTACAAAATTCATGCCCTTGTACCCTGTTCTGCTTTCTGTTTTGCGAGAAAAATTCTACCCTTACCCAAATCTATATTGATTGGAACTCGTTGCTTACAAAAAGGACATTCTTCCTCGGAGAAGGTTTCAAGCGTCAGCGTAATGAGCGCGTGGACAGGTACATCACCCACATCTTTGGGTTGTACATCTCCACGGTTGCAGAGCACACTCACACCAATGACGTTCCCTCCATGCTTACGCACAAGTTCGACTACTCTACGAACGGAGCCACCCGTAGTCAGCACATCCTCGACAACCAGGACGCTTTTCCCAGGGATATACTCATCATAACTCCGATGGAAGGCGAATTGTTGATCGGAGCCAGCCTCTTTTTCCGCAAACACAGCCAATGTCTCGCCCGATGAACGTCTAGCAGTAAGATGATGTGTGGTCCACTGCGACAATACAATGCCACCTAGAACTGGACCTACAACAATGTCAATCTGGTCAGCATCATAGGGTTTAGCCATCATTTGGCACAGCGACGATATCATATTTGTATGCAGGTAGAGGGCATCTTTGTTGACATAGACAGAACTATGCCGACCAGAGTTGTACACAAAGTGATTATCGCTGATAATGGCTCCTGCATCCTCAAACATCTGCATAATCTTTGGATCGTTCATTGTGCTCGCCTTTCGACTCGTCTCCCCTGCGGTTCGCCAGGTATGTTTCTCTCTTGATAGACCATGTTACCTCGTAGGAACGTCGCGACAGGTCTGCCAATAAACTCCATTCCCTCGTATGCGGACCACTGATTCTTTGTGAAGAGGTCTTCTTTCTTCACTTTCCAGGGCGTTGTAGTGTCAACTACGACAATATCGGCGTCTTTCCCAACAGCTAAGCCACCTTTTTGTTCAAATCCGAAAATCCGCGCGATGTTCTGTGAGGTTACTTGAGCGATACGGATAAGCCCCTCTTCAAGAGTATCATTGCCAAATTGCTTTACCCAGTTACTGATAAGCACTGGCAGAGCTTCCTGCATGCCAGGAATACCAGATGAGACTTCCCACGCACTCTTTTTTTGCTTTTCCTCAAGCGCGTGTGGGGCGTGGTCAGTAACGAGGGTATCAATTTTTCCATCACGAAGCAGTTGCCAGAGGCTCTTTTGCACTGAAGGTCCGCGCACTGCTGGCGATACGTTGATCAAATTTCCGTACTCTCTATAATCATCACTGTTAAATGCGAGATGAAAGGTGAGCACTTCGCCATACACTTCTACCCCGATGCTTCTGCCAAATTCTATAGCGGCAAACTCTTCTGGTGTGGATTGGTGTAACAAGTAGAGCTTTACGCCAAACTGTTTTGCCAGTGCAATCATTTCAAGCACAGAGGTCAAGACGACTGTGGAATTTCTTGCCTCACTCCATGCGGCAGGATCGTTCCTTTCTAGAGCCTGATATCTATGCGTAAAGTAGTCAACGAGTTCCTGATTTTCTGCGTGGACGAGGGCCATAATGTGCCTTTCGCCTAGAATCTCAAAAATCCTGGCAATATCACTGATACGCCCTATCGTTGTTGGTGTGGTAGCGTGACCAGCGGCAAATATCTTTGCCCCTGTAATTAGCCTCTTGTCAACTCTTTTGAGTTCATCAATATCCTCAATAGACGTGCCCATATTGATCGCAAAGTCGGTATATGACCTGCCCGTGTACCTTTTTATTTGCTCTTCCACGCGAGCAACGGTTGTCGTTGGCGGCTTCACGTTGGGCATATCGAATATCGTGGTATAGCCTCCGGCAAGACCAGCCCGCGAGCCATGAGGAATATCCTCCTTGTAATCAAATCCCGGCTCACGCAGATGACCATGAACTTCAATTAATCCCGGCAGAAGATACTTGCCACGAAAATCAAAGGTATTCTCGCTATTGCTTGGGAAGCCCTCCTCTATACGCTCAATTTTGCCGCCTATCACATGTACGGTTCCCTGTATAGTTCGATCAGGAAGAACGATAGACCCGATAAGCTGTCTAGACATGATACACTTCCTTCTCTAGTACTCGTTCCACGACTTGATTGGGATGGTGTTCAGGTCTTTTTCCACTATTGCTTTGACAAACAGGCGTGCTTGTTTGATTTTAGTAAACAAGGGAATATTGTGATCAACGGCATAGCGACGCATGGCATAATCATCATCCAGTTCCTTATTCACATGCCCATCCACAATATTGATAGCAAGGTCAATCTTGTTGTCGCGGAAGTAGGTAAGGACGTTGGGTGATCGCTCCTCGTGTATTTTGTAGAGCATGGTCGCCCCGATACCATGAGCTTGCAGAAAGGCACATGTCTTTGCTGTAGCATACAACGGTATGTCCAGTGTGCTTAACTGTTTGGCGCTCTCCAGGAATTTCGCCTTTTTGTCATCTCCTCCCAGGCTAATGAAGACGCCCTTTGTGGGTACAGACCCTCCTGTGGCAATAATAGCCTTGAGATAGGCTTCTTCCACATCTTCGCCAAAGCAGGCTACCTCGCCTGTTGAAGCCATCTCTACGCCGAGGGCAGGGTCGGCTCCCGACAATCGAGAAAACGAAAATTGTGGAGCCTTGACCGCCGTAAAGGTCGGGGGAAGCATAGGAATGGCTGGAATATTCTCCATAAAGAGCGCATCGACGAACAATGCCATGAAGTTGACACCCGTGACTTTCGAGATGAAAGGGAAGGTACGCGATGCTCTTAGATTAGCCTCGATGACATACACCTCATTGTCTTTAGCGAGAAATTGCACGTTGAATGGCCCTGTGATGTCCAGTGCCTGGGCAATTGCGCGCCCAACTTTCTCTACCTTACTTTGAGTCAGAGCATTGAGATTCTGGGGCGGCAATACAATGGTCGCGTCGCCAGAATGTACACCCGCGTTTTCAATGTGCTCGGATATGACGAATGCTTTGATTTGGCCATGCTGGGACACCGCATCCAGTTCAATCTCTTTGAACTTCTCGAAAAACTTGGAGACCGTTACGGGATGTTCTGGCGAGACCGCTGCCGCCTCTTTCGTATAACGCATCAACTCTTCATGAGTATAGCAAATGTTCATGGCACTGCCTGAGAGCACATAGGATGGCCTCACCAGGACTGGATATCCCACGCGTTCGGCAAACCGGGTAAGCTCAGCGATATCCGCAAAGTTATTCCATTCGGGTTGATGAATATCTAGTGTGTCTAACAGCTTAGAGAACTTGCTGCGATCTTCCGCACGGTCGATGTTGGCAGCATCGGTTCCCAGAATAGGAATGCCATAGCTCTGCAAGGCCTTCGCGCGGTTATTAGGAGTCTGTCCGCCTACCGAGACAATCACGCCATGAGGTGACTCAAACTCGCAGATGTCAGCAATGCGCTCAAAAGTAAGTTCCTCAAAGTACAACCGATCTGACGTATCGTAGTCTGTGGAAACCGTTTCAGGGTTACAATTGATGATAACGGAGCGTTTATGATGCCTTTTGAGTGCATCTACCGTGCTGACACTCGTCCAGTCGAACTCTACCGACGAACCAATACGATAGGGTCCCGACCCTAGAATAACTACACCTTCATCTCGCATTGGCTCAACATCATGATGCTGTCCATTGTATGTCATATAGAGATAGTTGGTGTCCGAAGGAAACTCGGCGGCAAGCGTATCTATTTGAAACACGCAAGGTGTCACGCCAAGCTCTTTGCGAATCGCTCGTATCTCTAATCCTGTCTTGCCAGTCAGAACTCCAATGCGCTTGTCCGACATGCCCATCTGCTTCAGTTCGAGAAGTCGGGGAGCAGACAGGTCCTGGCTGGCTTGTAGATCATACTCTGCATCCACGATACGCTTAATTTTGTGCAGAAACCAGGGGTCAATACCAGTAATAGTGGCGATTTCTTCAACAGAGATATTGTTTCGCATTGCCATAGCTATAGCAAACATACGTTTGGGAGTAGGCGTATAGAGATATTTGGTTATAGCGTCGGTTACAGTCTCACTGCTGCCAAAGACTTTTTCTGAGGTCGCGCCCTCAAAATCCAGGTCTAGCATACGAATAGCCTTTTGATAGGCTTCCTCAAATGTTCGACCAATACCCATGACCTCACCAACAGATTTCATGCCCGTACCAATGGTCTCGTCTACGCCTTTGAACTTCTCTAAGTCCCAGCGCGGTATTTTTACCACCAGATAGTCCAGGCTCGGTTCAAAACAAGCCTGAGTGACGCCCGTTACTTTATTGGTAAGCTCTGTGAGTCCATAACCAAGTGCTAGTTTGGCTGCAACATACGCCAACGGATACCCCGTTGCTTTGCTAGCCAAAGCCGAACTGCGTGACAAACGTGCATTAACCTCGATTACATAGTAGGCCAAAGTCTTGGGATCGAGGGCAAACTGTACGTTACATTCACCGACGATACGCAGACTTCTCACAATAGTAATGGATGCTGTACGCAACTTGTGATACTCGGCATTAGTGAGCGTCTGGCTAGGAGCAAGCACAATAGATTCGCCAGTGTGAATACCTAATGGGTCCATGTTCTCCATGTTGCATACCGTGATGCAGTTATCATAGATATCACGAACCACTTCGTATTCTACTTCCTTGTAGTGGTGCAGATATTGCTCAATGAGTACTTGTGGCGCGAATGCTAAAGCCCCGCTCACAATATGTTCTAGCTCCTCGACATGCCTGGCAACACCTGACCCCTGTCCGCCTAGCACATAGCCAGCTCGCACCATCACTGGAAAGCCGATCTCTTTGCCGATCTTGATAGCTTCATCAAGTGTTTCCGCACTTCTACTTTGCGGCGTTGGAATGGCAATATTGTGCAAATGTTGGGCAAACTCTTGCCGATCTTCCGTGAGAATAATAGCAGAGATAGGCGTTCCTAGAACTTGAACATTGTATTTCTCTAATACTCCTTTCTGGAACAGCTCAACACCACAATTGAGTGCGGTTTGCCCTCCAAAGGAGAGCAGAAGACCATCGGGACGTTCCTTCTCGATGATTTTCTCGACGAAAAAGGCGGTCACAGGTAAGAAGTAGACCTGATCTGCCAACGCTTTCGAGGTTTGGATGGTCGCAATATTAGGATTGACCAGAACAGTGGCAATGCCCTCTTCTCGTAAAGCTTTGAGTGCCTGTGAGCCGGAGTAGTCAAACTCTCCGGCCTGTCCAATTTTGAGAGCACCTGCTCCCAGCACCAGCACTTTGCGTAGTGTTTTCACGTTCGTTAGCCTCTTATCCTATTCAGGAAGTAGTCGAAAATCCACTCGGTATCCTCTGGTCCTGGTGTAGCCTCTGGATGAAATTGTACCGAGAAGAAGGGATATTTCGGATGGCGCATACCCTCGTTGCTGCCATCATTCGCGTTGACAAACCAGGGCAAGAATTCCGGCGGCAGAGTTCCAACAGCGAAACCATGATTTTGTGTGGTTATATAGCAACGCTTCGTACCTTGCAGAAGGCAGGGTTGATTCTGACTTCTATGCCCAAATTTTAGCTTGTATGTGTCGCCACCTGCGGCAAGCGCGAGCAATTGATGACCCAGGCAAATCCCCAGAGTAGGGATTTTACGCTCTAAGGCAGCGCGAATAGTCTGAATTGTTTTATCCGCCATTTTCGGATTGCCAGGTCCATTGGATATCAAGACGCCATCAAAGCTCAGATCATTCGCTGGCACAAACAGATCGTAATCCCATGGCACAGTGATGATGCGTACATTTCTTGCAAGGAGGTTATTCACGATGTTATGCTTTGCACCGCAGTCGATGAGCGCGAGAGTGATATCTCCAGTACCTTCTTGCACAACTTGCTTAGTCGAGACCTGCGAAACGAGATTGTCCTTGTCGGGATCATAGAAAGGAATATCTGTATCGAATACAATCTTGCCCAGCATCGTGCCGTGAGTACGAATGTGCTTGGTCAGTAAGCGCGTATCCTTGATTTCCAGGGCGGGAACCTTTTGTTCTTGCAACCAGGTGCCCAGTGTCATGATACTTTGTACATGTGAAGGCGTGTCAGTATAGTTAGAAACAATCAGTCCTGCTGCATGAATTTTGTAGCTTTCCCATAAAGATCGCTCTGGAACGCCATAGTTGCCTATGATTGGGTAGGTCATGTTCAAAATTTGACCAGCGAAAGAGGCATCAGTCAGTGCTTCTGGATAACCAACCATGCCAGTGCTAAAGACAACCTCACCAGAGGTTTCTCCTAGGTACCCAAACGAGATGCCTTCAAACATCGTCCCATCTTCCAACAACAACGTTCCAACTTTAAGACAATTGTTATTATGCATAGCTTTGTAGTCAGGATGCTCTTCAACAAGAAGGTTATCTTGTATGATTATATTTAACATTGTAGTCCTCTCAATTATACTCTTCCAAGAACCAGTGCCAACAGTGCCATGCGTGTATACAAACCATTTCTGATTTGTGACCGCAAGTACACTGCTCTTTCATCGATATCAACTGCTGGATCAATAGTGCCCACTCTAGGTAGTGGGTCCATCAGTATCATGCCTTTGCTTGCGTAATTGCTCAAAAGCTGTGGTGTTACGACGAATGTCTCTTGAGTAGCACCGTGATATTCTTCAAGAGATGAGAAGCGTTCTTTCTGTATCCGCGTCCAATACCAGAAGTCGCAGTCTCTAGGAATATCTTTTTCGCATGTGATCTCGACGATTTTTATTCCGCGTGTGCTGAAGTACACAAAATCATCTCTCGTAAGTTGCAACCTTTGAGGCGAGAGTAGATATACAGTGTTGTTTTTGAAGAGAGAGAGTCCTCGAATAAGTGAATGAATTGTGCGGCTATTGAGTAGATCACCAACGAGAAGCCCTGTCAGATTATCAAGTCTGCCAAATTTTTCGTAGAGTGTGTATAAATCGAGCAACGTCTGTGTTGGATGCTCGTTGTTGCCATCTCCCGCGTTAATCACAGGAATGAATTGAGCAGCCTCCGCAGCTTGTTTTGCAGAGCCAGCTATCTTATGTCGGAGCACAATCGCATCAGAATATGCTTCAAACACGCGAATCGTGTCTTCAAAAGACTCTCCCTTATAGACAGAGGTTACGTTCTCAGGGTTTTGGATATCAATCGTTTGCCCGCCAAGCCTCTTGATTGCTGCTGCGAACGAACCAAAGGTTCTACTGGAAGGCTCAAAAAAAAGGAGAGAGACTACATTTCCCTCTAGTAAATGCGACGGTTGTCTATTGACCGCAATCTGTTTCATCTTGTCAGTTAGCGCGAAAAGTATATGCAGGTCTTCCGACGAAAATTGATCAAGAGAAACAATATCCTTGCCTTTAAAGTTACCACCAATCGTTTTGAGTTCATTTTGAGGATAATATGTAATTTGACTCATGAAACCTCCAAATTATTCAACAATTGTTTTTAGTCAATTTCTTGTCCAATGAAACAACAGGTTGACAGGTCATCCTTTTCTTACCGCTCATTCAATTATTAAGCATGCATACTGCTGAATGTTGAGAGGGAATTGATACCCGACAACATTGTCAAGACAGGTTAGAGACCCAACATGTCAAAAAAATTCCTCACCCCTGGAAAACGGGATGAGGAAGAATAAAATCTTCTAAATCTAAAAGGGCATCTGGCCCATCTGCGAGATGAAAGCGACGACACAGCCTCTGTGTTGTTGTCTGTATCATTACTACCCAGATATCTGAAACCATGATGATACCTTTTCCATTACACGAAATTATTGGGAAACCTGTTTCAAATTGCTCAAAGTATACCCGCTCATTGAGTACATGTCAAGGGCAATTCAGAGGCTGTTCTGAAACACAGCCATCATGAGAACGCGTTCGCGATTACTTCTAGTTATTTGACGGCAAGCACCGTTATATCAAAAATGAGCACTGAATTTGCGGGAATTGGACCATTGGCCTGAGGACCATAGCCTAGTGCGGACGGAATGATGAGATGACGTATGCCACCAGCCTTCGCGCCCATCAATCCCTCGTTCCAGCCCTGAATAACTTGGGCTTGACCAAGTGGCGTTACGTCGAACGGTTGCCCGCCACGATCAAAGGAGCTATCAAATTTCTTGCCGGTGCTCTTTAGCCAGCCGGTGTATTCGACTGTTACCGTACTTCCTGCTTTGGCAGCAGTACCAGACCCTGTTTTGATATCTATATATTGCAATCCGTCAGGCAGCTTAACAGGTTGCTGGGTGACGGTTGGAGGCGAAGCGGGACCTGCTGAAGGAGTAGGAGAACCGGCATAAGCGGTACCTACTGCTTGGGCCAAAGCCGTTGCGGAAGCCTGGGCCCCTGCTGTTGCCGTGACGTTCGCCACGGTTGTAGCCTTCGCGTTCGATTTTGCCGTGCCTGTTGCAGTGGCTGCAACAGACAAGTCATGTTGGTGTGCCGTATAGAGCTGATATTGCCTCAAGCCAACACCTACTAAGGCAAGCAGCACGATTGCCACAATGATGCTCAATAGTATCTGTTGACGCCGCTTTCGGCGCGCGATACGTTGCAAACGCTCTTGCTGCCGTTGACCAGGACGACCAAGTTTCTGTGTTGATTTATTTTGACTGTTTGCAGTCTGTGGCATACGGATATCTTCTCCTCATGATATTTACGTAAATTAGTGCGAGTTGAGGTTATCATTATTTCAGATTTCTGGCAAGGGGTAATGCCTGGAGTTTGATATGTAGTGGCGGGGTTTGCCGCCGCCAAACACCATCTCATCAATGCCTGTTTTCATCGTTTCTACTCCTCGACACTCCTGCTATAGTTGTGCGATAATAGCACCTACTTATGAAAAAGAGGTATCGACTAACTTGATACCACAATTATCAAAACGTCTCCTCTACAAGTACACCCACGCGCTATATGCTACCTCAATGATATATATGAGCTTGTATGGGTCTACCTGCGAAGAGTCCTCAGAAAGAGAAGGAGGCAGGCATGCCAGTTCAGGGGTATGTGCGATTTCCGACCATTTATCAAGACTCCATCGTATTCGTTTCCGAGGATGATCTCTGGCTTATATCGAGTGAGGGAGGACGCGCCGAGCGCTTAACCGCCAGTGCGGATCGTGTGAGTTCCCCCCATTTCTCACCAGATGGTGAACTCCTGGCATTCGTAGGACGTGAAGAGGGTTCTAGTGAAGTCTATGTAATGCCATCACTTGGTGGTCCGGCCCAGCGCCTGACGTATCAAGCTGACTCCTCCTGTACAGTGTTAGGATGGTCGCCAGACGGTAACGATATTCTCTACGCAAGCACAGCAGGACAGTTCATAGGCAATAACGAAGTGATCTACGCGATTCGACATCAAGGAGGCGAACCTCGGCAACTACCCCTCGGTACAGCAAACGCCATCTCCTATGGATCTGACGGAGGAGTTGTACTTGGGCGTAATATCGGCGAACCGGCTTACTGGAAACGCTACCGAGGCGGTAAAGCAGGGCATCTCTGGTGTGACAAAGATGGGGATGGCAACTTTCAGCGTCTTTTGGACCTGAACGGAAATATCGCCGACCCATGTTGGGTTGGAGAGCGTATTTATTTCCTCTCCGACCATGAGGGAATAGGCAATATCTACTCTTGTACCCCTTCGGGCGAAAACCTACATCACCACGCGCATCAAAATGACTTTTACGCACGCAGCCTCTCGACAGATGGGCGACGCATGGTTTTTCATGCTGGTGCTGACCTGTATGTCTTTGATCCACAAGCAGATTCAGTGCGACGTTTGGACGTTATTCTACCCAGTCAACGTACACAGCTTAATCGTAAATTTGTTCCGGCATCAAGCTACCTAAACTCGTATGCGCTTCATCCACAGGGATACTCACTCGCCGTAACGGTACGTGGGAAAGCCTTCTCGATGGGCAACTGGGAAGGAGCCGTCCTTCAGCATGGTGAGCAAGATGGCGTTCGCTATCGCTTCCTCGAATGGCTGAACGACGGTAGGCGACTTGTTGCCATCAGCGATGAGCCCGGACGAGAGGTTCTGGTCATCTTTGATCCCGATGGTGAGCAGACCATGCTCAGCGACATCGAGTTCGGGCGAGCAGTTGAGATGCTCATCTCGCCAACCGATGATGTTGTTGCCATAGCCAATCATCGTCATGAACTCATCATTGTCCATTTAGAGACACGCCGTTCCGCTGTTCTCGATCATAGCGATCATGAGCGCATTCAGGGTGTTGCCTGGTCCCCTGACGGAAGCTGGCTTGCCTACAGCTATGCCTTCTCAACGCAGAAGAAGGCGATCAAGCTAGCTGATCTTGAGACAGGCGAGACACATTTCGCAACCGAACCTGTACTCAGGGATGTTTCACCATCGTTCGATCCAGAAGGCCGATATCTCTACTTCCTGGGATACCGCAATTTTAACCCTGTCCGCGACACGCTTCAATTCGATTTTAGCTTTCCTCACGGAGCCATGCCCTACGCGATCACTTTGCGCAACGATATTCGCTCTCCATTCATCCCTGAACACAGGGCCGAGCGCAAAGGAGCACCAAAAGAACAATCACCCGATGATACAAAGCCAACAGAGCTAGTGGCAGTTGAGGAGGCGATGGAATCTACAGAGCAAGCAGAGAAGATAGAGGAATCCGGCGAAAAAGATGAGACGATACTTAGGACGAGAGGCGTTATTATCGACCTGGAAGGCATTACGTCTCGCGCCCTTCCATTCCCAGTTGCGGAGGCTCGCTATCTAAAGGTACAAGGCATCAAGGGACGCGTCCTCTTTCAAATAGCAGCCCTTCAGGGTGTACTTCACTCCCATGAAGACTCATCGACCTCAAAAGGGTGGATTGAGTGTTTTGATTTTGAGACTCAGCGTAGTGAGCGTGTAGTCGAGTCGTCCAGCAGCTTTCATCTTTCACGTGATGCACGAATGCTCGTCTATAACTGGCGACGTTTACGCGTTATCAAAGCAGGGGAAAAGCCACCACGTTCAGAGAGCAGTGAAGCCTCTGGTCGTGACACAGGATGGATTGATCTCGGTCGCGTCAAGGTCTCTGTCCAACCTGCTGCCGAATGGAAGCAGATGTTCGCTGAGGCATGGCGCATACAACGTGAACAGTTCTGGACAGAAGACATGTCAGGTGTCGATTGGGATGCTATCTACGCTCAGTATGCTCCGCTGGTTGAACGTATTGGCTCTCGCACAGAGCTTTCAGACCTCATCAAAGAGCTTCAGGGCGAGCTAGGAACCTCTCACACCTATGAGCAAGGCACCAGAGAGTATCGTCGAGGCCATCACTATCATCAAGGGTTTCTTGGTGTTGACTGGGCCTATGACGCCGAAGTGCAGCGATACCGTATCGCGCGTATCGTCCGTGGTGATACTTCAAACAGTGACGAGACCTCACCTCTCACTTCACCTGGACTACTCGTGTCAGAGGGAGATTCAGTAATCGCCGTCAACGGGCAAAGAGTAGGCCCAACTCGTAGTCCACAAGCGCTATTGGTAAACCAATCGGAACGCGAGGTACAACTCACTATCGAATCCGCAGAGAGCAAAGAGATACGCACCATTACAGTAGAAACGCTCTCAGATGAAGAAGATGCTCGCTATCGGGAATGGGTAGACATCAACCGTCGCAAAGTACACGATCAATCTGAGGGCAAGGTGGGATATATTCACATTCCTGATATGTCGCCAGCAGGCTTCGCCGAGTTTCACCGTAGCTATCTGAGTGAATACGATTATCCAGCACTTATCATCGATGTGCGCTGGAACGGTGGCGGAAGCGTCTCTGAGCTGTTGTTAGAGAAACTTTCACGTCGCCGTCTTGGATATGACTTCCGGCGCTGGGGACAACCACTTCCCTATCCCAAATCATCGCCACGCGGCCCGATGGTTGCACTGACAAACGAGCATGCAGGTTCCGATGCCGACGTGTTCTGTCACAACTTCAAGCTACTAGGTTTGGGACCATTGATTGGAATGCGTACATGGGGCGGTGTCATCGGTTACACCTCACGTCACACTCTTGTCGATGGTACAGAAACCAAGCAGCCCGAATACGCCTACTGGTTCAAGGACGTTGGCTGGACCATCGAAAACTATGGCACCAATCCCGATATCGAGGTAGATATAGCGCCACAGGAGTATGCCAACAACATCGACCCACAGCTAGACCGTGCCATCGCCGAAGCGCTAAGGCAGATTGACGAACGCCCAATGTTGGAGCCAAAGCCAGGGGAGAAACCATATCGAGGTAGATAGGCGCTAAAAATTACTGTTACGATCTGCCCACCCCGCGCTTCAAGCGTGATATCTCTCTTGGTAAAGGTAGCCTGGCCTTCCTAGACGGTGTTCTTTGCCATGCGAGCAAGTGCCTCGTGAGGTTCATTCGTACTAGCTCGGGTGGACTGAAGATCTGTCAGGAGCAGGCGAAAGCCTTCACGCAAGACCTCTAGCAGCAGAACATCCTTGTTTGCGAAGTACTCATAGAGAGCTGGATGGCTGTACTCGATTCGTTCCGCAATTTTACGCATGGTCACGTTTCGCCAGCCTTCCGAGAGAGCAATCTCCCGTGCTGCATGAAGAACGCTCTCTCGGAGTTCTTCTTGTTCGCGGAATCGTCGTTCTTTTCGTCCCATCATCTTACCTAAGCTAAGTTTATTTACCGATGGTCAATAATAGAATACCGGGGAGAAATGAGAATGTTAAGCCTCTTTCCTCCAGTTCATCCGAGAAAGGTTTGACACGTTGGTGGATATCTGCTATATTTTCCATTGTAGAATGTTGTTACATTTTTTAACAAGGATAGATACATGGGAATAAAGGAGCGACGCGAGCGCGAGAAGCAGATCACCAGACAAGCGATTCTGACTGCCGCGCTTCAGATCGCTCGGCAAGAAGGCTGGCCTGCACTCACCATCCGCAAAGTGGGAGAACGCATTGAGTACAGCCCGCCAATGGTCTACGAGTACTTTACGAGGAAGGAGGATATCCTGCTGGAACTCCTCCAAGAAGGGTTCCGTCAGCTTACAGCGACCATACAGCAAGCTGAAATGTCAACCGAAGGCCGTGAGGAACACGTATTGAGGATCGCGGATGCCTACTGGCAATTTGCGATAAGCAACCCAGAACTGTACCAACTCATGCATGGTCTGGGCGGCGTTTCGCTGGATAGGGCTGTGATCACACAGGCGGTACAAGAGGTCTGTATGATGACACAGGAGGCCATTCTGAATTGGGCGGAGGGACGAGGAGTCGCATTGTCAGATGCAGGAGGAGCGACAGAAATTGTCTGGAGTCTGGTACATGGTTTAGTGAGCCTCGCCCTCGTGAACCGTGTCGAGGGAGGAGAACAACGAGCCAAGAACTTGATGCATCGCGCCATCCAGAGTCAACTTGCGGGCTGGGAAGTCGCACAAAAGGACCTGTAGCCCGTTTTTTTGCTTTTTATCGAACAATATTAAATATTTAGCATACGAGTGCATAGAAACGGGAGTTCAGCGAGCGTTGCGCATGCTCAGGGTATCGTCCAGGTGCCTCCACATTGAGCACTTCAACTTCCGCTAGAGCGGGCAGAGGGCATGTTTCAACGATGACGAGAGAAACGAGACAGATAAGAGAGCAGCAGATGGACATGAAACCGGCCCCCGAACGGGTATCCCAGCGCCTCAAGGACCAGTTCGCTCCGGCCTACTTAACGCTGACGAGCATCATCCAAGGCGTAGCCCTCGCGTTTCTCGCGACGCGGGTCGAGGCCACCTACGTACAGTTCGATGCAACGGATTGGCTGATGACCATTGCTACCTTTGTCCTGTTTCTCGTCGTGTGGCAGGAGTACGTGATGCAGGTATTGGCATTTGTGTGGGTGCCGACCCTGCTCGATGTACTCGTCCCTTTCGCTTTCCTGGCGTGCGAACTCTTCCTGGCGCACTTCGCCTACCATGACCTGCGCAACTGGCTCCTCACGTTCGGTCTCACCTGTGTCGTTGGTGCGGTAGCGCAGTTCGTGACCAAGGCACAAGCCCGCACCCTCGTCGAGGAGAACCGCGATGTCGCTCGCATGCTCGAGTTCCATGGTCGGTACCGGGCTGCCTTCGTCGGGGTCAGCATCGTGTTCTGCCTGTGTCTTTGGGCGCTCTACGATGTGTTGCATCTCGGGCAGGTGCGTCTCGCCGTTGCGCTGGTCGTTCTTGTCGTGGTTGGCGTGTTTGTCGGCAGTACGGTACCGTACTGGAATCGGGTGCTCGCCTATGCCAAGGGTGAGCACAAGCTCTAATGATGGCAGAGGGTTCAACGAAAATGGAACGAACCTTGCATTCCAACACATACTGGACAGAAACGCATAATAGGCGGAGGTGACGTAATGGACGAAACTGTATTTGATGCCGTTGTCATCGGCTCAGGCTTTGGTGGATCTTGCTCTCGCTCAAAAACCGACAGGCATTTCCTGGACTCAGTACGCAACTGGGCACGCACTTCTGTGGGAATGGCGACCATATCGCCTTCGCGCTGCAGTGCCAAGAGGAAAAGAATGGTCAGCTCAGACCACGTGTGATGAATGCGAGCTATGGGCCAGTCATTACCAGCCTGATACACGTTGCGGACGCGGAAGATGGAGGTGAGGGACGTGGCTTCTATATCGTAACCCCTAATAGCATCTTAAGAAAGGAATACTACTCATGATTGTCAGAATTTGGCATGTGTAACTCCTGAATTGAAAGCCGATCAGTATCTCGACTATTTAAAAGCAACAGGTGTGAAGGAGTATCGTGCAACTCAAGGCAACCGAGGAGTGCAAGTCTTACGAAACATCCACGAAGGACGCGCAGAGTTTCTCACCATTTCCTTGTGGGAGTCGCTCGACACCATTCGCAACTTTGCTGGAGAAGAGATTGATAAACTAGTCTACTACCCCGAAGATAAAGAGTATCTTCTTGAATTCGAGCCAAAGGTCGAACACTATAAGGTTCTCGTTAATGAACTCGAAACTACATCATGATTTCCTTATCTGTTGTCCCCGCACCCACACCTGCTTCACAACTTGAGAAGATGCACCGAAAAATAGCACGTCCAACACGTCATGCTCATTCCAGCCTGCCATCATGGGAGCATTGAGGTCAATGGCAACAAAGTCGGCAGATAGGTCAGGCGCAATCACTCCTGTCTCTTGTCCTAGCGCGACAGCACCACCATGTGTCCCGATATCTAACAAGAGAGGACCGGGAGAGGCAAGTTTCTCACATACAAGGACGCGGCGTCGTTGATAGCGCATGCGGGCGGAATATTCCGCCCAGCGTAACTCTTCCATTGGATCAAGGCGTGTATTGCTATCTGAACCGATGGCAAGGAGGAGATCAGCAGCCATAAGTTCAGCATAGGGAGCGATGCCGTCGCCAAGATCGCCTTCGGTCGTGGGACAAACGCAGACGGTACAGCCGTATTTGGCAAGGAGGGCTAGTTCAGTTTCATTGGCATGTGTCGCGTGAATGATTGTTGTCTGCGGACCCAAAGCCCCAAATCGCTCTAGTAACTCTATCGGCGTGCAGCCATACGCAGCCTGACATTGCCCTATCTCCTCTACCTGTTCATCAGCGTGTACATGTAGTGGCAACTTATATATACGGCTATAGTCAGCGATGGCGCGAAACCATTGTTCTGGTACCGCACGCACTGAATGAGGCGCAACACCTACAGGTATCCCTTTCAAACGCAAATCATCGACACGCTGCAGGTAGACATCTACTGAGGAATCACAGAAGCGTTTCTGGCCCTCCTCTAGTGGTTGATTGAAGCCACCTTGCGCATATGCTGTCATGAGCAACACAACACGTATTCCAGCGTCGCGTCCTGCCGCTAACACGGCTTCAGCCATCGCATTAGGATTTTCATACAGTTGCCCATCAGGTTGATGATGAACATAGTGAAACTCACCTACAGTTGTATAGCCAGCCGTCAGCATCTCACGGTAAGTATGCAATGCTCCCTCATACAAGCTATCTGGGTCGAGCCGTTGCGCCTCAGCATACATTGCACGTCGCCACGTCCAGAAGCTGTCATATTCAGACAATGCACGATGCGTGTGACCTCGTAACGCTCTTTGAAAAACATGACTATGCGCGTTCACGAAACCAGGAAGCAATACGCTACCAGGAAGATATGTGAGATCATCGGAGGAAATATTTTGTATCTCTTTATCATCTCGTTTGGAAATGGAAATGATGTGCCCGTCGTTGGCTATCGAGATCAGCATACCACGCTGTAATCCTTGCTGTGTGTAAACGTAGTCAGGGGTGAGATAATGCATCCAGAAACTCCTCCATTTGCTTCATTACTCATCTTCATCGTTTAGCGAACAAGATTTCCTCTTTTTAGAGCATGAGCAGCTCTATGTGAACAGTGAGCCAAAATCACCGATCAAGTGGAATGCGGCCCAGAAGTATGGGTGTACGCGGTAGGGACGGATGGAGGTGCGGGCACGAGCAAGAAATGCTCGTTGCGCTTTAGCTAGCGACTCAACTTTTGTATGTCCTCTCAGGAGTGCCTGGTAAAACATCTCCATCTGTTCGGCACTGCTGGCGTCATCCACTTTCCAGAGCGTTGGTAACAATGAGGCCGCACCAGCATAGAGGAAGCCGCGCCCGAGACCTATTACTTCATCGACGCCTCGAACCACGGCACGGCCCGTTTCACAAGCACTTAGCGTAACGAGTGAGCATGAAGACAGGTCGAGATTAAACACCTCGATTGCACTTAATTGACGGTCGGCAAGCCTGATGTGTGAGAAGTTGGGCGCGTCTAGTCTAAACAAGCCATGCGCCGCTATGTGCACAATAGGACTACGCGCTCCGAAATCCTCTAAAAGAGTTGTGGTCGCTTCTTCGTTAAGTGCGCATCGCGCCCCCAGTTGCCTTGCAACCACCTCAGCCTCGTGTACGGCATAGGCAAGGCGACCGTTGTCAGAGAGTCCCAAGACGAGTGAATCATCCAGAGACACTTCGTTCGACTCGATGCGCTGTCCACGCTGACGACATATGTCCAGTAGAGCAGCAGCGGGAAGATAGGATACGTTACGCTGCTCAACGACGAACTCTACTCCATCAAAAAGACAATGAAAGGGTAGATAATGTAACATGCCATAGGGGACAATGATGAGATGTTTACAAGCGTTTAGTGCGTCTGAAACGGGCCGGAGCAGCAGATCATAGAGGCGTTGTAACAAACCCAGACAGTTCTCTTGCAAGCCAAAGAAGACCTGCGCCCGATCCGATGCGCCAGCAGCCTGACTTGCCAAATCAAGGTTGGCTCGCCAGAGCGAGAGAAGGCGTTCGAGCTTGGGAACTGCTCCCTGGACAATCTGGACATCGACTCCTCTGCGCGTGAGTTGAAAGATATAAAGGTCCTGGTCGGCAAGGTAGTATTCCAGCATAAGCGAGGTGGGTTCTAGTTTGGGCCAGAGTGAGGTTACAATACTGTTCGTCCAACTGGGCCGCTGACGCGTTACAAGGTCTCCTGCGGAACGCAACTGCATCTGCTCTAGCAGATGCTCGATATGCCGTTCGCGTTGTTGCATCTCTTGCCGTGCTTTGACAGGTCCAACCGAGCGAATACGCATGATCGCGGTATCACTGAGACTTGCTTCATTCTCGCTCTCATAGACAATCGAACTGAACCACGCCTGCTCTTCGCGTAAGCGTGCTAAGTCTCCAAGCAGCGCTTCACCTGCCTTATCACCCGCCCGTAACCGAATATCAATGTTGTTACGCAGGTAGTCACCCAATACACGTGACTTGGCCTTCTCAACATAGATGAGCGCCTGATCTTTGTCACTACGCTTCAGGGCAAGTACCATGGCGCGCTGGTAGATAGCAGACTTATCTTCAAGGAAACTTGTGCGTGCATCTAACACGAGACGACTCTGCACATCGTCGATACCCTGTATCGCACTGTCATAGTAGTAGGCTGCCCCTTCCAGGTCTCCGCGTTGTTCGTCAAGTTGACCAAGCAGATCATCACAGTGATACTTAAGTTCGAGCAGACCCTGACTACGAGCAATATCGAGTGCGGAATTGCACAAATATTGTGCCGTTGGAATATCGTGTACAGCATCTGCAATACGGGCCTGAAGCAAGGTCGCACGCGCTAACTGCGGAAGGTCTTCCTGTTCCGCAAAGGCGTCCGCAACGTGCTGTGCCTCGCGCAGGCTTGCCTCCATCTGTTTATCGGCAAAGTAGAGTTCCGCTCGTCTTAGCCGCGCGAAGGCTGCAAGACGCACTAGTCCCCCCTCTTCGAGAAGATCACTCGCCTCTTGCAGCATATCTTCGGCATCTCGAAAATCGCCTTCGAATGTTGCAGCCGCCGCCTGGTGCATAAGTGTTTGTGCCAAATTGTGATGATGTGCTGGAGATGCACGAAAGAACTTCACCGTTTCTTCTGCAAGATCATAGGCCTCGCGGATACGATTCAGGCGTATCAGGCAGAGACACATCTGCTGTGCAACCTCCGCCGCCTCGAAGGACATAGCGTATCTCTGGAAGAGGGCGCGACTCTGGTTATAGAGCAGCAAAGCCTGGCTATAGTGGCCCTGTGCGGCGTCAATATCCGCGATGTTCAGGTCCTCACGAGCCACTGATATTTCTTCGCGTTCACCATGAGCGATAAATGTTGTGCGAGCCTGTTCGTGAAGTGCGACAGCTTCACGAAACCGTCCCTGCGCAGCAAGCGTCAAGGCTTTGTTGCCACGAGCGCGGGCAATATTGAGATCGACCCCTTCACCATGCAACAGGTAGGTTTCGATGGCTCGGTCAAAGAGATGCAAAGCCTGATCATATTGACCAAGTTCAAAATTGATAACGGCTGCATTCACGTCGATCTGACCTGCACGTAACAGTTTCCTATTACGTATAAAGATGTCATGGGCCAAATTCGCGTCACGTAATGCCTCCGTTGTACGATTTAGCCGAAGACATGCACTTATGCGTCCTATACGGGTGCGTGCCCAACTCACCTCGTCATTGATAGAGCGGAACTCTTCACCAGCAGCATCAAAAAACGGCAGGGCCTCCTGGTCACTATCTAGCCGACGTAATGCATCACCTCGAGCCATCAAGCCGAGCGCATGGTAGTAGGTGTTTCGCGTGAGGTCGCCTATAGTTAACAGATGCCCGGATAGCATAAAGGATACTTGTGCATCTTTGGCCCAACGACGATCAACCTCTTTCTTGACGAGGTAGACAAGTTGGTCAAGCTCAACAGCATTGAACATAGGAACATGAGTCTGTAGAAGTTGCCGTCCCTGCTCTTCACTTCTAAGCAGTAGTATTGAAACAAGGTCTTGAGGTGTCATGAGCGATGTTTTCGACTAGATTAGCGGCGACCACAAGAGTCGCCCCTACGCATCTGAGCGTGAATCAACGGACTGGACATTGCTTTGCTCGTCCAAGGGAGACCTCTTGTGGATCTCCCTACTTTTCTTAAACTGATGTCTACATTCGTCCTAATACAGCGTCGCAGCTATCAATCAGTCTTGCACGATGACCGGAAGTTGCTCGATCACAACGACCCCTTCAGGCAATTGCAGTTCTAATGTGTAGGTTGCCGGAGTAATCGACGGAAAGATGAAGTTTCCTAGCTCATCAATATGCTGGGTGAATGCCGTGTCTATTTCGTTTGTTTGCGGCACGAGTTGTACAGGTGTTCCCTGGAGAGCCTCTAGCGTCGTCCCCTTACGAGCAACAAAACCTATCACCTGAAGCGCATCTCTGCGGCTGGTTCCAGGCTCGACCTGGATGGAGATGTTCAAATCTTCCGCAGTGTAACGACGAGGCCAGAGAGTGGCTGGTTGCACCACATCGCGTTGATACGCCACGCGTGGCTGCGGAGGGACCGGAGTTGCAATAATACGTCTGGCACCTGCGAGCGATTGATCGCGCAGGTTCTCCAAGGCTCGTTTTGCCTCTTGTACAGGACGGCGATTGTTCTGGGCAGGACGAACAGCTATCTGTGCCGATGGAACAAGCATAGGATCGTTCGCGAGAAACTCGGTGAGCGTTGCCAATTCTGATTTACACAAAACGCATGTACTCAGATGGTTCTTAACTCCAACAGACTGTTGAGGGCTAAGTAGACCAAACTGGTAGTCGCCAAGTGTCTGGTTGGGTGGACAATCCCATCGATACAACTTACTGATTAATTTGAGTTCCATGCGTTGATACGCATCCGCCTGCGACGAGCAGTATTGACAGTTAGTAAGATGCTGAGGTACCTCGGGTCGCACCTTCTCCCCCTCAAGGTAGGCGAATAACTCTTCGTCGCGGATCGCACCCGGTTCACTACACTCCATGAGCGTTTCCTCTAATCAACGTAAAGTAGGTTTCATAGTAGACTCTCGACTCTCCCCAGTGCCGCTTGTGTACTAGACGCTACTCAACAAATTTTGTTTTCTTCATCTCAATAAACGATGCTCGCCGCTGTTTTAGCAGTCGCGTCGTTATTTTGCCTTGTTACTCAAACTGCCAACGATGCTAACGCATCGAGGCATTCAGTCTCATTCCTACTGACAATGAACGAGCGTTCTCCCTTCGGTCAGTCGGAGCGGAAGCCTCAGCAGAATATGAGGAGCACGCTTTGCTCAGGCGGTCAGCAATGAGTGACCTTGTCGTAACGGAAGTGAGGAACGGAAGCGGTACTACAGGTGTTGCTGCCGAAATAACAATTGCAAGCGACGATTACGACGCAAGCGCTCCAGGACATTGCGCTTAATACGGTAGACATCATCGACAGTGGGAAAGAGCCGTCGGTGTTGGCTACTAATCTCACCAGGCTTCATACCTTGAATGTAAGCCAGGTAGATGAGCACACGCTCATCTTCACCGTTTAACTCTTCTTGAATCACCTTCCAGAGACCTTGTGCTGAGATATTTGAGACAACATCATCGGCAGGATCATCCAACGCAGGCTCGTGCTCGATCAATTCCAATGTCTCTTCAAACTGGCGTGCCTGGCGCGAACGTACCTCGTCAGCAACAACACTATGTACACACATCTTGAGGTATTTCAAAATGGCGGCTAACGAGTCAAAGTTTGCCATCTTCACAGGAGTGAGTGCTTGAGAAAACTTGGCGAACGCGGCATTGACTAGAGGAGCACTACCATCCTGTCCTAAGAGCGGGGTAGCGCTCTGATGTTGCGTGACCCAGGTAAGTACAAGCGGCGCATACTGTTGATAGATACAAGCCCACGCATCATCGTCTCGTTTCACGATGGCGCGACGAAACAGTTCTAAGCAGAAGCGATCATTCGAGGCATTCTGCTTGAGGAATTTGTTGGTTTCTTCGGAGCAACAACGAGCCAAATTATTGATCGAGAGCAATTCGGGCTGAAGGGCGTTCTGTTGCGTGTTGTACGTACCAGCATTATCACCCTGTCCTCTCGTATCAGGATAGGAACCTGATGACTGAGAGAGGTTTCGAGACTCCATCGAAGATAGCTCCCTGCTTACAAATTACTAAGTATTTCTCGACCTGTCCATGCAGTATAGCATGAGATATGTAAGGGTACAAGTTCAACAGCAGAGCAGTGCATACCTCTAATTCCTGTCGCCATATACTCACACAGATTTTATCATTATCGCACGTTTATATAAGTAAAGCTAGTAAGTGATTAACTCAGGAGGCCAATGAATAGTATGCTTTACATGAGGGTAAGATGAAAATTACTTCGAATATCCCCCCCCAAAAGTACTTTTTCTACATATATTTGACCCCAATGGAGTTATCTTTTTTGTCAAACCTCATCGCCTATGATAAGATAACTTGTATAGCAAGCCCAGCTCACGGTATAAAGAGATGACAACATTATTGTCATCCTTCACCAGTGCATGTCGTCGTCTGCAAGAAAAGACTATGCTCAGAGTCGGAGTGATATGTTCATGCCACAACAACGTGGGACGGAGACCAACCAGCTTGTCAACGTCATTGAGGTTATCCAGCTTGGACGAAAGACGGGAGTACTAACCGTTGAGCGTGGTGCTGATTCGCATGTGGAGATGGGTGAAATTACGTTTATACAAGGAAGAATCACGCACGTCCGCTCGAGTCGTATAGGTTATAAAGGTATGCTTGCTGGTCAACAGGCACTTTCGTGGCTGAATACCTGGGGTCCCTGTCGGTTTATCTTCGTGGCATCATCTTCGCCCGCTGTTGGGGAGAAGGTGACACAGCCTATTCCGAGCATACGACGCAGGGGATCGGCGCAGACATTACAAGATACGCAACCACGACTGCATACAACACATACCTTGCCTGCTGTGAGAACAACAGAACCTCTCGTTTCGGGAACAGGCAACACCGACTCAGAGTTTAACCTGCATTCCATTGTGCCACACCGCCTTTTACAGGCAGAGGAAGCTCTTCGCATAGTGAATCAAGCAGGGCTCTCTCGTATGCACCTTCATCTGCTTCTCCTCATCGATGGGCAGAGAAGTGTGACAGAATTGATACGTTTAACGGGTCGAAAACAAGACGAGGTACGCAAACTTCTTCGTGATTTGGCATACATTGGTGTTATTCAATAGAAAACAAAGGACGGCTTATTTCCATGGCTCAACAAGAGTTGCAAGAGTTGCCATTCCTTCGGCGGCGGCGGCTCTCCTTGTCTATACTCGTTTCAATCGGACTCGTGCTTGCCGCAGTCCTGCCTCTTCTCCTTACAGTAATATTTAGCGAGCTCCAATCGCGCCCAACGTTGACCACACAGGCAAACGAGGCAATGGAGAGTGATGCACAATCCCGTGTGCAATTGATTAACACGTATTTTAATGAACGCCTTCTTGACGCACAGACCTTGAGTCAGGTCCCTCCAGTACACACGTTCCTCGCAGCTACCCCCGGTCCTGGGTATCGAGACCTCGCAACTCATGCCACTTATGCCCTTGGAGCAGGAAGTTTTCGCGACAAGCACTATAGCGCCTGGACGCTCTTTGATCCCAAGGGGAACCTTCGTTTGTCCTATCCTATAATGCCACAAATGCATGGGCAGTATATGGTGCCATCAGAAGATTTACAGAAAGTACACACGCTCAAGACGTTTGTTTCAGCCGTCTACTACAACCCCACGACACAGAAAGCCTCGGTTGATATTTACAGTCCAATTGTGGATACGACTCCAGCTCAGTTCCTGGGCTTTATGCGGGCAACTCTAAACCTTGACTACGTATGGAACATTGTGCAGCAAGACGCAGGTAATAGCAGCGATGGACGCTATGCCTTCATTTTGGATGACAATGGTGTACGCATCGCCGACACTCAGGCATCCCGGCTCTTCAAGGCTGTAGCCCAGCTACCACCACAAGTGGAGCAGAGAATTAGCGCCGAGGCTCGTTTTGGCTCTTCGTCAGCAGTTCCAGTTCTCGCGGATACCGTGTTAGCACAACGACTTCATAGCACAACGACTCATGCAACATTCCAGGCGCAACCAGCGGGCCAGAACGAGACCTACCAGATAGTACAATATCACGCTACGACCGTTCCATGGACCTATTTTGTACTCAGTCCGGTTAGCACAGTGACGCTTGTTGCGAATCAACAGCTCCTTTTCACTAGTTTTATCGCGTTGGCAATCGCTGCACTGGCAGCCGTTGCTGGTATTATCGTAGGCAGGCGCATCACATACCCGATTATGGCCTCTGTCGAATTTCTGCGGAGAGGTAGCCAGTCACTAAATATATTAGCGACAAAGCAACAAGACGCAGCCTCCGAGCAGATGTGGGTGGTCGATTCGTCCCAGGTTGGTCTGCAATCAGTGCAATACTACACCGATGCCACTAGAGTCGCTGCGCGTCAACTCAACGACGTTGGGACAGAGCTAACACAACATTGGGACCAGCTCGAAGAGCAGGCTATTGCTGCGCATTTGGAACGCATTGTTGCCGCAGCTCAATACATTGAGAATGCAGCACAGTACCAGGGTGCCAGTAATCAAAAATTAGCAACAGCTCTTAAAGTAGCAACACAAGTAACGGAGCAACTTGTGACCGGCGCAACATCCGCAACCGATGCCGCAACACAACTGGAACGAGTAGTGAAGCAATTGCGTTATGTTGTTGGAAAGTAAACACAGAAAAACAGATCAAATCAAAGGATATCAAGGTAGTGCGCGAGATTGGTCGCATCAAACTTGTACAGGTACAACAATCCTCGCTTAAAGCAGGACACGACCATAATACATATTATGATCATACGCCGCTACTCGTCGTAGACCATATCCTGGTAGCCGCATCGGGCGTCGTCGGTGTTGCAGTAGATGAGAACTGCATCATTGATATCCACAACGCCAACCATCCACAATCACGTAATCGTGGTGACAATGGCCTTTCCATTGGCTTTACCAGCCACTACGACTCGATGCGCTCTCGTTTTGGGGAGCACCTGGAAGATGGACGTGCAGGTGAAAACATCATAGTCGAGACTGACACAATGTATAGTCTTGATGATCTTGGAGGCGGACTTGTCATTCAAAAAGCGGCGACGGGTGAAACGATCTACTTTACGATAGTAGAGCCTATTACTCCCTGTGCACCTTTCAGCCACTACGCCGCCAAGAACAAGGAGCCGCTCTCGAGTATACAGCTAAAAGAGACGCTCCAATTTTTGCATCGTGGTCGCCGAGGCTTCTACATCGAACCGACGAATCTCCGACAAGAGGTATCCATACGGGCAGGGGATGCTTTATTTGCACTTGCTCCAGCCGAAGTCCTCTAAACGTGCTGTAGAAAGCATGTAGAAAATGACCAAATCTACTCAAACCTTGCCAGATGTGAGTGGCCCTTCCCCATTTTTGATAAAGCCTGAGAAGGAATGGCGTCCACTACCTCCCAACTACTCTCCGTAAGGTACCCAGATATTCTTCACCTGTGTAGCTTCGCGCAAGAACTCCGCCCCTTCGCCTTGCACAGCATCTAACCAACTGCGCTCGTGTCCATAATTCACCCATGTGCGCTTCATATTTCCTGCGGAGGCAAGTTCGACTTGTTTAGAGCCTTCAGCAGAGCCGAAATACCACACGGCATCTACATCATCATGTTCTGCAAGGACCTGACTCAACGTATCGCGCTCACCAGTGACAATGTTCACGACGCCAGCAGGTAGGTCCGAAGTCTCAAACACCTGGTAACAATCGGTCGCGCTCAATGACGATTGTTGCGATGGAACGACAGCGACTGTATTGCCCATCGCTATTGCTGGACCTATAAGCGAGATGAAACCAAGTAGTGGATATTCGTCTGGACAGGTTATGCCGATTACACCTATCGGCTCATTCATTGCCAGAACAACACCACGCATCGGCGGTCGATGCACAACACCCTCAAACTTGTCAGCCCAAGCAGCATAGCTAAACAGGCGCGAAAGCGTTGCCTGTACCTCCTCAAGAGCATTTGCATGAGTCCGACCTGTCTGCAAAACAATCCTGCGTGCGAACTCTTCTTCGCGCACAGCCAGATTTTCGGCGATATAGTAGAGAATCTGGGCACGATTATGCGCTGTACCAGCACTCCACCCACGCGCTGCATGAGCCGCCTCAACCGCGTTACGAATATCTTTACGGTTGCCTTCACTTACCTGCCCTACTACACGACCACGAGGATTGTATACATCTCTGCTATACCCCGAGTCTGAACGAACTTGCTTACCACCAATGAATAATTTGGGCGTTCTGTCAATCAAGGGTGAAGCGGAGGAAGAGTCATTTAAAGTGGCGGAAAGCTCACTATCTTTGTCATTGCTAGATAAGGTTGTGTCTTCCATATGTGAGTAGTTATTGGCTATAGGAATTCCGACAGAAGGCATGGTTTCCCACGCAGGACGTACATACTCGTAAAGCCCTTCTTTGCCGCCCTCTCGTCCAAAACCACTCTCGCGGTAGCCACCGAAGCCACTTGAGGCATCGAACATGTTGGTGCAATTAATCCAGACAGAGCCTGCCTTGATCTTTGGCGCAACATCAAGAGCGAGGTTGATGTTATCGCTCCATACACTTGCAGCCAGGCCATAAGGCGTATTATTTGCCAGGGCCACGGCTTCTTCGGGAGTGCGGAAGGTCATCGAGACCAGGACAGGCCCAAAGATTTCAACCTGGGCAATTGAAGTCGCAGGTGAGACATTGGTAAAAAGAGTAGGAGGGAAAAAATAACCCTCGGTTGGACAGGCCCACGAGGGCTGCCACATCTGCGCTCCCTCTTCGATTCCCTTATTCACGAGTCGCTGAATCTCTTTGAGTTGCGTAGGTGAGACAATAGCGCCCATATCAATAGCCTTATCTAATGGATCGCCGACGCGCAGCTTTTCCATGCGTGCGCGTAGTTTGCGTATCAAGGTCTGCTCAATGTTTTCTTGTACAAGCAGCCGAGAGCCTGCGCAACATACCTGTCCTTGATTGAACCAGATGGCATCGACGGCACCCTCGACAACGCTATCCAGGTCGGCATCGTCAAACACGATAAACGGCGATTTGCCACCCAGTTCCAGCGAGAGCTTTTTGCCAGAGCCGGCAGTTGCGCGTCGAATGCTACGTCCTACGTCAGTTGAGCCAGTGAAAGCGATTTTATTTACGTCTCGATGGCGCACAAGTGACTCACCCACTTGAGATGCCTCACCGGTCACAATGTTGACAATTCCTGGTGGAAGGCCAACCTCTTGCATGATCTCAGCGAACTTGAGAGCGGTCAACGGGGTGTAACGTGCGGGTTTCAAGACAACAGTGTTGCCCATCGCCAGGGCAGGCGCGATTTTCCATGCAAGCATCAACAAGGGGAAGTTCCAGGGGATGATTTGCCCAACGACACCTACGGGTTGGTAGCTGGGAAGTTCACAGGCCATTAGCTGCGCCCAGCCTGCATGATAGTAAAAATGGCGCGCAACGAGTGGGATGTCAAGGTCACGCGTCTCTCTAAGAGGCTTGCCGTTATCCAGCGACTCTAGCACTGCTAGTAGGCGTGCATGTTTTTGAATGTGACGCGCAATAGCATAGAGGTAGCGTGCACGCACATGTCCTGGAGTCCTGCTCCAGGACTCAAAAGCTGAGCGCGCAGCAGCAATAGCTGTATTTACGTCGGCACTATTAGCAGAAGCAACCTGGACGAGCAATTTTCCCGTTGCAGGGTTGATGCTATCAAGGTACTGCCCACTAGCAGGTTTCATCCATTCGTTCTTGATAAAAAGACCAAATGGCTGTCGCTCCTTAAGCCATGCTAGCGCGGGCGAAGCCGACTCTGGCGCAGACCCGTATTCCATTGTCTCGAAGATATCCATCACACTCATACTGTTCCCCCTACACCATCGGGTTATGATACGCTGCTGCATAATGACCAGTGACGAAGTACGATAGCTGCCGCTCGATATCGGAGAGCAGCCCACTCGCTCCAATACGGAAGAGCATATTATTTAGCCACTCGTTGCCCAACTCTTCTTTCATCAGAATAAGCCAATCGAGTGAAGATTTCGCGCTGCGGATGCCGCCAGCAGGCTTAAAGCCCACCTTATACCCTGTGCGTTCGTAGTAGTCACGAATAGCACGCACCATCACCAACCCGACCGGAAGCGTCGCGTTGACAGGCTCCTTGCCCGTCGATGTTTTGATAAAATCGGCACCTGCCATCATGCACACCAGGCTCGCCATGCCAACACTACGAAACGTAGCCAGTTCGTGTGTGGCAAGAATAGTTTTCAAATGAGCCTCGCCACAGGCTGCGCGAAATGCTCGTACCTCGTCATACAGTACTTGCCAGTTCCCTGTCAGTACATGTGCTCGCGAGATTACAATATCAATTTCAGCAGCACCTGCCTTAACGGATGCTTCAATCTCCCCTAGTTTCTGCTCGAAAGGATTTTGACCGGCAGGAAAGCCAGTCGAAACTGCTGCAACTGGGATGTCAGACCCGCGCAAAGAGTTTATGGCTATAGGAATAAGATTGTGATAGACACAGACCGCACCGACCTTTAGAGGGAAATTGCTCATACCTAACGCCTCTAGTATCTCTTGTCGTACGGGCTGACGCGCCTTCGCACATAAGCGTATGACATTGCCAGGAGTATCGTCACCAGCAAGTGTGGTAAGGTCGATACAGGTGATAGCGCGGAGAAGCCATGCTACTTGCCACTCCTTTTTGAGAGTGCGTCGCGTCGGTAGCGTAGTTGCTCGTCGCTCAACCGCGCTACGGTTAATCTCTACCTCGCGCACCCAATCCATGTCGAGAGGTATGCCTGGATTACGTGTTGAATTAGGTGAAACAAACTTATCTTCTATAATTCGTTGTCTTGCTGTGGTCATATGACTGTTCCTCTAGCAATGTAAGTGAGCGTAGAAATGAGTTTTTGTGATCCTCTTTACTCTATTCTTACGCGACGTAGGTTGCCTTTTGTTGGGCGTGGAATGGCGCGAGCGCGTTGTTGGCGTTGACTATCGTTTCCAACTTTTCTACCAATCCTGCGAATTGTTGACCGGGAACAGTTAAGACCATCTCGGAGGGTTTCAGTTCAACATACGTGCGTGCACCGACACAGCCAAAGCTCATAGACGCCTCGCCTGTCTGCAAGGTGCGTGGAATTACCGCGCAAGTAGGACGACCAAAGGCAGTCTGACCACCCTGCAGCCAGTCTGCTTTGCCCATCGCCTCGGCAACCAGCATCGCCTGTTGCGGCTCAAGGATGCATAGCACCACGTCTGCCTCTACGGGAAACTGGTCAAGGCGACCATAGACGATATTTTCATGCTGTTTTTTTATGACGGGAAGTGCAGCAACTTCAGCAGGTGAAAAATATTGAGCGTTCGCCATTGTGCCTAGCAAAGCTTGCGCTCGCTGCTGGTCGGCTTCAGGCATGGTAAAGCCCATTGTCATCATACCAATGGGACATTCCTTGTGATCTTCGCCTGTTGCATAGAAAACGCTTTGCTCGGCAAGACGCCAGAAAGTACAGGCCGAGGGTACATGCGTTGTCTTATGCTCGACGGACGGAGGCATCTCATTGGCAAAAGCCATCCCCACAGGCATGTGTTTTAACTGCAAGAGGTTCTTGAAGCGGTTGGTCAGTTCTTGATACAAAATAGCACTGCTTTCTACTTAGGAGTGGTTGCGATAAAATAGCGAATACAACTTCAGCTATCGTAAAGTTACGGATGATACCTGGTCCTTGCGTATTCTATCACAAGGAAAAGTGGCACGAACTATAGTTGCTTCATCTCACTCTACACGATGCTTTTTCGCCAACACATTTACCCAGTTACTCTGCTTGACACTTGGTACGAAAATATTCTTTTGCAGTCGCTTTGCCATGTCAGCAATAAACGAGCGTTCTTGAGCATTGACACGAGGACTATCAGTGGCGACGCTTGCAAAAACAGCTTGAAGCTTCTGTACCTTCTGTCGTAAAGCTGCCAGTTCGGCTGAAGGTGGTGCGTTACGAGCCTCCGGTGCTTGTGATGCCTGCCATCTCTCATAGGCAGCGAAATCATTATTCCATGCTCCCAATCCCGCGAGTTCATCGGCACGTTCGTTATGCTCGTGTCCTGCATGCCCACGCACCCATTCAAACGTAGGCGACTGTTTACGATAGCTGATAAGTTTTCGATATATCTCCCACATGTCAGGATTGGCCTTCATCTGATAAATTCCTTGTGCAACTTTAATAGTATATTCGCTATCACTATAAACCAGAAGAGGTTGTGTCGGTGGGGCAAGACATAATACAGCAAGCACCGCCGCAATCTCAGCCCGGTTATTAGTTGTAGTTGGGGCTTTAGGGATATGTCCATATCGCTCCAAACATGGTGCACCACTGCGCACCTTACCATCAACATTATCAGCAGCTGCCCAGAGCAGAGCACTCCAACCAGCTGGACCACCGGGATTTTTGAGACAAGCTCCATCAGTATAGGCTATGACACCGTTGTGGTCCAACATTGATAGGGTTGCACGTATATCTACATCAAGAACAGCGTTCAACACAGAACGCCACTCTAAAGATTCGTTTGTGATACTCACTCTCACGTTCCTTCGTTCTGTTTTATTTCATTGCATCGTGTAGGAAGAGGAAATCGTGTTGCGATTCAACATAGAGGGCAGAGTGACCACAAGAGTACACTCTACCGTGATAACGCGTCGTCACGGTAGAGTGTACTCTTGTGGTCACTCTACTCACTCATCCACAACCTACATCACCATGCGTGTCGCCTCTATCACACCACGCTTGCTCTTCTTACCTTCGACGACGATAACCATGCCCTCTCGCACATCTCGCACCATATTGTGTGAGACGCGCTCACCATCTCGGTTTAGAATGGTCGTATCACTCTTGACTACAACAGCAACAGGTTTTGTTTCACCCGTGCTTTGTTTAACGGATCCGCCAGCGATAATATACGTATCTTTCTTCTCTGGATTCGGCACCTTGCCAACGACCGTCACCTTGCGCCCGTTCTCTAGCAGAGAGTTGACCAGTCCAGGAAGCTCTTTTCGCAGTTCATCTTCGCGCTTTTTCTTGTCCTCTTCCTCTTGATTTTGTAATTGTGATGCAGCGCGGGACTCCTCTGCCTCAGTGCGTCGCTGTGACTCTGTTTGCGGGTCCTCATCCTTCTTATGAGCCTTCACACGCGCCTTCTTGTGCTTGTAATCCTCATTCTCGTCAGAGTGTGTTCCACCAGCCGAGTCAGATTCCTCAAATAAAGCGTCATCATATGCGTAAGGAATTGCTATCTCTAGCGCGTGTGGCATCGCGTCAAAGCGATAGGTGATTATTGCCTTCTCTGTACCATCCGTCTGTTGCAGTGTATCATATTCTGACTTTTTGAGGTAGTCCTTGAGTTTAACAGCACTTCCATCCAGTTGCATAGGAACGGAAGCTGGAACAGTAATGTAGAGGTGCGCCCCGTGAAAGTATTCCGCTGTCAAGTTATCGGGTTTACGACGCAGAAGCAACGATGAGATTTGTTGCATGGTTGTGAGTGGATCACCTGCCGTGATCACACAAACATCGAGTACACCATCATCAATATATGCATCAGGCGTCATCTCCGCAATATCTCCGTAGCGGCGTGTGTTGCCTATGACGACCTGCGCAGCCTCGCCTTTCCAAAGCGGCTCACTATCAGAACTATCGCTCGTTGTTCGTATCTCTATCGGGAAGCTACGATAGGCAGACAGTTCTTTCGCAGCCGAGAGGCCGACAGCGAGTGGGCCAATGCGATACTTGAGCGGTTTGGAGACATTACCCATAATAGCAGCGTCGATACCTAAGCCAGACATGAGCAGGAAGTGATGCTTTGCCTTACTGCTGCCCTGAGAAACCTTCATTTTCTTTTTAGCAGCTTTTTTGCCATTTGTACCATCCATTGCTTGTGTTCGCCCCTGCTCATCAGAATTCGGGAACGAGATGCTGTCTACCGTGACGCATCCAATATCAACCCTACGGGCCTCGCTGTTGACCAGAGAGAGCGCAGCCTTGACCGGATCGATGGGAACCCCAATCTCGCCTGCCCACACATTTGCGGTACCGCCAGGGATAACGCCTACAATGCTATGCTGGCTCTTTGTATTCAGTACGCCATTGACAACCTGATTGAGCGTTCCATCACCGCCGTAGGCGATAATGAGATCGCTCTTATCGGCGGCGGCCTCGTTCGCCAGCTCCATCGTGTGACCGCCATATTCTTTGATAGCGATATTTGTCTTCCAACCTGCCGCCGATAGTACCGCCAATACATCCGTTATTTTTTCGATATTTTGTCCCGTCCTGGGATTGATCACCACTGATGCTTTTTTTGCACGCATAATAATATACTCCTTCATTTATGAATGGTGATAAACATTTCCATAGGGATAGTTATAAATGTATTCTTTCACCAATACGGAAGAGTATGCAGTTGAGTTTCAAAGTAGGCTTATTTATCTATTAGGCAAGCTTATCGTTTAATCACAGCTAACGCCTGTAGGATGCCACCGACAAGGGCCCAAAGCGCGATGAGGAGGGGCCACGCACCACCGTGCCGCTTCCTCGCCTGGCTACTGCTCACTGTGTCGAACCATCGCTTTGTCTGTGGACGACTCATACGCCACGCAATCAATGGTGAGAAAATGAGCAAGATTGTTGCTGTAACAACCGACCAGTAGTTACCTTGCTTAGCTCCATTCCACACACTCACTAAAGTGGCGAGGCCACCGAGAAAACCAAGCGCGTTGGCTCCTAATTGTATAGGTCGCGTCCAACGCCAACCACGGCGTACACCTTCCCCAAAGACCGCTAACAAGGCAGCAAGAGGCAAGGTAACTAAAGACGAGACGAGGGCTCCCACAACTGGGCTAAACTGCTTAAACATGCTGGGTATACCTAATACAAGTGGCAGAAGCGGCGTTACCAAAAATTGTGCGGCAAGTCCCCAATCAAAGGCTACTGCCATACCGATACCCTGCGGCTTAGACTGCATTTCAGGTAGAACATCGGAAGTTTTTGACTTTATCGAATCGACGCTGTCTTTCACGGTTTTGCTCCATCCCTTTTTATAGAATTGATGTTAGGAGAGGCATACTACTTCACATTGTACACGTATGAGTCTTACATAAGCCAGACGCATTACCAGCGGGCCTAGAATAAAGAGAGACCGGACAGCTATAATGACTATCCGGTCTCTCTTTATCTCTGGCTTATAAGGAGATGAACGCTATTGTTTGCCCATCGGGTCGTCCACCTTGCCCTTTACGATAGCCTTCACAGCCTCTACAATGTGGTGCGCACTGATGCCCGCCTCTTCAAGCAATTCGGCGGGAGTGCCAGAGCCGGGCATTGACTGCACAGCAAGCTTGACGATCTCTGGTAGTTGACCATCGCGCTGTGAGAAGACCTCTAGCACCGCGTCACCCAGACCTCCTTCGGGCCAGTGGTCCTCGACGGTGACGATTCTGTTGCCTGCCTCTTGCGCAGCAGCCAGCAACGTCTCTTCATCCATCGGCTTCACAGAGTAGGCATCAATGACGCGTATAGTAATGTTATCGCTCTGCAGCTGGTCTGCTGCCTTGAGAGCCTCGTGTAAGGTGATACCAGCAGCAACAACCGTGGCTTGATCGTTTGGCGATTGTCGTACGACTTTACTACCGCCCACGCTGAATTGCTCATCAGCACTGTAGAGCGTAGGCAATTTCTCACGTGTGGCACGCATGTAGACGATGCCGTCATGCTCTGCCATCTCCGCAGTGAGCCGTGCCGTCTGATTGGGGTCGCTTGGATAGAGAACGGTGCTGCCAAAGACAGCACGCATCATCGAAAGATCTTCAAGGGCCATCTGTGATGGACCATCTTCACCAATCGAAACACCAGCATGGGAGCCGACAAGACGGATGTTAGCTCGGGAGATTGCTGCCATACGAATGAAATCATAGGCGCGCGAGAAGAATGCCGCGAAGGTTGAGGCAAAAGGAATCTTGTGTCGAACGCTCATACCCACAGCTGCTGCAACTAGCTGCTGCTCAGCAATATACTGCTCGAAGTATCTCTCTGGATAGGCTTTGGCGAACTCCTCAGCGTATGTTGAGTTGCTGACCTCGCCATCAAGCGCAACGACATCGGGATTGGCAGCGCCGAGAGCCTTGAGCGCATCTCCATAGGCTTTACGAGTGGCAACCGCATCCTTTTCATAGCGCGGAAGTTCCACAAGCTTTTTCTGGGCCTCTGGTGCAGGCTGTGCCGAAGCAGGCTTCTGTACGGGAAAAACCATACTTCGTGCGGGTGCATTCAGCTCCTGCAACGCCTTATCTTCCATATCTTTGGGAACAGGCTTGCCATGCCAGCCATCTTTGTTTTCGAGGAATGAGACGCCGCGTCCCTTCATTGTCTTAGCGATAATCATCGTGGGCGAACCGTTTGGCTGTATTGCCTTGGCATAGGCATTGTTGATTTCATCATAGTCATGCCCGTTAATCACGATAGCATTCCAGCCAAAACTTGTCGCACGAGCGGCATAGGCTCCGGTATTCCAACCTAGTTCGGTCTCACCGCGTTGTCCAAGACGGTTGCAGTCAAGAATGGCAACCATATTATCCAGCTTGTAGTGAGATGCATGGTCGAAGCCCTCCCAGATGGAACCTTCAGCCATTTCGCTATCGCCACACAGGACCCAGATATGATAGGGAAGTTTGTCGAGATACTTGCCAGCAAGAGCCACGCCTACACCGATAGGAAGGCCCTGCCCAAGCGAACCTGTGGCAACATCAACCCACGGTAGTACAGGAGTGGGATGTCCCTCAAGGCGGCTCCCAAATTTACGCAGCGTCAACAGTTCTTCATCGCTAATCGCACCTGCGGCCTTATACATCGAGTAGAGAAGAGGCGATGCATGCCCCTTAGAAAAAATGAGATGGTCGTTGTTCGGGTTTTTGGGATCATCGAAATCATAGTGGAGATAGCTGCTCATCAGCACAGCCATCAGATCCGCCGCCGACATAGAAGACGTGGGGTGACCTGAACCTGCCGCCGTTGTGGAACGGATACTATCTACTCGCAACTGTTGGGCAAGGTTTGTCCATTGTTGCACCTGCGGTTCTGTTTGTGTTGTTGTCATGCGATACTCTCCTAAATTTGAAAGAGCCTATAGTGTTTTGTCCCGTAAAACGCCTTCAAAATGTGCTAGTTCTTCCATGCGTCTATAGCACTAAGCTTTATAGCTTCTATCATACCACAAGCTCACGTGGTACACCGCAAGTACATGTCTATCTGTAGAAGCAGTGTAAATACAATTTGGGCGTGTTGCGCTCACTTATGACACGCAGTTCTTTCCCATACAGTAGACACTTCCACTTGAGCAATCTCTATGAAGCCGAAACGTCCTTCCTCATTGTACCTCATAATGACTTATTTTTAATTGTTCTCCATAGCCATTCACAAGAATAGCTTGCAATGCTATTATAATAAGAGATTGAGACAAGACTTCGATTTGTCCATAGTCAATAGAAGAGCATAAGGGAACCAATGAAACAACACTGCTCAGAGGGAATACGTGCTGCCACTACCGTTGCACTTACACTAGTCATACTAGCACTTATAGTAGGGCTTATTTGGAATTGGGTAATGGCATTAGCATTCATTATCGGTGGGACGTTTTTTGCTGTCTGCTGTTTTCTCTCTTATTATCGCCATATCGCCTCCGCGTTCGACAACATTGCGGACACCAACCAGAGCTACTTTCTCGCCTTTTTCGTCCGTAACATAGCACAGCCAGAAACTCCTCGTTCTGGCTCTGAGATGGAGACATTTAAGCCTTTTACTTTTAAGCAAGAATCTGATAAGGATTTGGAGGATATGAGAGCACGAGCGTTGTTACGCCAGGTCTTTCCCGATGGAGAGGTAATGTAACTCTTCTTAACCTTGACTATCATTTTCCTTGCCAGAACAATTTTCATAGCATACACTGAGAACAGCACAACAATGAGAGACAACTACCCTTTTTCAACGAGAAGGAATACTGGAATGCGTACTACCACTCGTCTACGCGAACTACTGGCTGGTCCTGACCTTATCGTTGCCCCTGGTGCGTATGATGCTTTGAGTGCTCGACTCATCGCACAGGCAGGTTTTTCTATAGTCTACATGACGGGTTTTGGCACGGCAGCAAGTGTGCTTGGTCAACCCGACGTAGGTCTGCTGACGATGAGCGAGATGGTGAGCCGTGCATCAGCCCTCGCCGCCGTTGTTGGAGACCTGCCCCTTATTGCCGATGCCGATACAGGTTATGGTAATCCCATTAACGTGCGTCGTACGATTCGAGAGTATGAGCATGCGGGAGTAGCGGGTATTCACATTGAAGATCAAGTATGGCCCAAGAAATGCGGTCACATGGAGGGCAAACAGGTCATTCCTATGAATGAGATGGTGCACAAGGTACGTGCTGCTGTAGATGCTCGTCAAGACCCTGACTTTGTAATCATTGCCCGCACCGATGCCAACGCTGTCACAGGATTTGAGGATGCTTTACAGCGAGGCAAAGCCTATCGGGAAGCTGGCGCTGACGTACTCTTCATAGAAGCGCCTCGGTCTATGAGTGAACTTCAGACCATCACATCAACCTTTTCAGATGTTCCCCTCCTCTTCAATTGGGCAGACAGTGGGAAAACCCCACCGTTGTCCCTGGAAGAGATTCGTACTCTTGGTTTCAAACTGGTAATCTTCCCTGTAAGTCTCCTCTTCGCGGCTACTCGTGCAATGTTGGAAATGCTAGAAGTATTCAAACAGGGAGAGGCCCCGTCATCTTCCCCTTCACACACAGTCACATTCTCGCAGTTCACCGATCAGATTGGACTACCTGACATCCAGGAGTTGGAACGTCTCTACGACATTCCACAGTAACGCGTCTATGACGCTAGCCACCCTAGTTTGCAAAGGAGTATACATCATGGCAGAAAACACCTTTCAAATAGCTACCATCACCGTCGAAGCAGCTCACCGTATGATCGCGGCGGCTGAGGCTAAGGCAAAAGAGATGGGAAAACCTATGTGTATTGCTGTTTGCGACAGCGATGGAACGCTCAAAGCCTTCAGTCGCATGGATGGAGCACCATTATTGAGTGTACAAATTTCACAGGACAAGGCGTACACTACCGTCGGCTTTGGCATGGCAACGCACGAGTGGCACGATTTCATAAAAGATGATCCACCGCTTCTGCACGGTATCGTCAAAACAGACCGCCTGGTTGTTTTCGGCGGCGGCTTCCCCATTAAGACGAGCGAAGGTATTATTGGCGGTATTGGAGTGAGCGGTGGTCATTGGACTGACGACATGGAAGTTGCTAAGGCCGGGTTGGAAGGGCTTTAAAGAGCAAGCCCTCGTTATAGCTACTATAGCCACTCGTACTTCATCATGAGCAACGCGTCAGGCACATCTCCTCTAACAATTTGGGTATCTATGTAAATGCATAGGTACCCAACTCTATTTTCCATCGTTCTTTTGAAAGGAGGAGAAGGAGACGAACAAATGTGTACTATTTCATAGGCATGTTACCCAATCTATAGTATAGTATACGAGCAAGTAATCCTCTTTTTTATAGTTAGCTCCGAGGAATGGATCGATGATACATGACGACGATACAACACAACCTGCATCAATACAGACGTTAGGTCGCTACCAGATACTGCGCCGTATTGGTAGAGGAGGTATGGGAGACGTATGGCTGTGTGAGGACCCGCGTTTACATCGTCAAGTTGCCATCAAAACGCTGCCCACTCACAGTCAAAGCGACCGAGAGTTTTCATTGCGTTTCGAGCGCGAGGCTCAAGCGGCTGCGGCACTCAACCATCCCCATATACTTCCAGTACACGACTATGGCGAACAGCCATTATCTAACGGGCAAGTAATCACCTACATTGTAATGCCCTACATATCGGGTGGCTCTCTCGCAGACCGCATCACTCTATCCACATCTAATAATACGGGCATACCACTACAGGAAGCGATAGCTTATCTTTCACAGGCGGCAGAGGCGATTGATTACGCACACAATCAGGGAGTAGTACATCGCGACATTAAACCAGGAAACATGTTACTACGCAGCGACAACTGGCTCCTCTTAGCAGACTTTGGCATTGCTCGCATATTATCTAGCCAGGAACAGATGACGCAAGCGGGAGTCGGTATCGGAACTCCTGAATATATGGCCCCTGAACAGGCAATAGGAAAAGCAGAGGCCGCAAGCGATAATTATAGTTTAGCCGTAGTTGCCTACCAACTATTTACGGGACAACTTCCTTTCACAGCCGATACAGGCTATGCAATAACCATTCAGCATATGACAGTGCCACCTCCATCACCGCGACAGCTCAACCCGAACCTCTCGCCAGCATTTGAGGAGATCTTACTGCGTGGATTATCCAAAGAGCCGCAACAACGCCTACAATCGGCGCGAGCATTTGTCGCAGAACTTCAACGCATACTGACGAATGCTCCATTTGAGGCCACTTATGTAAGCTCACCGCTATCAACGACGTTAGCAGCACCGATCAATACCCCTGATGGAAGAGGGCCAATCACGCGCACTATTGAGCAAAATAGTAAGCTGGTCACGCCACAAGAAAGCAAGCATGTTGTTACACGTCGTCAAGTGATAATTGGTGGTAGCGCGGCACTACTCGCAGCAGGAGGTGTAGGAGCCTGGTTTGTTGCTTCACATTCAAACAATCTCCCCAATGGACAAAATACTACCTCTACGGGGAAAACGGTTGTTTCATCGTCAGCACCTACTCCTACTCCAGGCCCTGATGATCCAGCTCTGACGCTCCTAGGACACAATCAACCGGTTAGATCGTTGGCTTGGGCACCTCAAACAAATACATTAATCTCAGCAGGAAGAGAAGGTCAGGTGCTTTTGTGGGATGTGCAAGCTCTTTCTCAACAAAAAAGTCCATCTACTCGCCCTACAGCAAAACAAACGTTCGATCCAAGCGATAACCTGCTAGTCGCATGGTCTCCTAATGGAAAATATATCGCTATAGGAAATGGCAGAGCTGATGTCAATGCACAGACAACCTCGGTGTTCGTGTATACAGATAATCTAGGAACCACTGCACCAGGATACGATAACCCAATAGTGGTTCCTGATAGCATCTCTGTTGATGCTCTTGGCTGGTCAAAGCAAAAATATATTGTAACACTAGCAACGCCGATAAGCTTTATCAGTAAGTCGCAGTTTCTGTTAAGGCTCTGGGATACGACTCAACAAACCTTAAAATTGGAACCAGCCACGATATCAGGTCTCCTCACCAGCACAACACTGAGTTATGGAAAGCTACTTTCCTCTTCGCCAGATGGTTCGTTATTAGCACTAGCCGTGTCCACTAATGTTGTTATCGGAGAAGTAAGTGTATCGAGAAAAGCTGCGAAGTGGCAACAACGTTCTCGCCCCTTACAAATCCTTGATAATGGTTTTGAAGAAGAGGTGGATGGAGTAACATGGTCTCCGGATGGAAAGTATGTTGCTGCATTCAGTCAGAGGTCAGGTAATACCTCAGTGATTGCATGGTGGAGATGGAAAGAAGGGAAACAGGTTCCTGTACCACTAAACCTACCAAGCTCCGATACGGGACTTACCACGCTCTCTTGGTGTCCGAATCCTAGTAGTACGCTGATCGCAGCAGGCAGCAAGAATGGTACAGTATACGTGTGGGACACAAACGGAAGCGGAGTGCCTGTAAGAATTTTGGAGGGAAGCAAAGCAGGAAACAAGTCGGTTGGAGCACTTGAATGGTCCGCGGACGGAACATGGTTAGCAGCAGGTTATCAAGATGTGAATGCTAGTATTCTCGTTTGGAATATGACACCTAGATAAGGGACGTATATGAAAGCACAACCATCGATGAATTGGCAAGGAAGAATGCTAGGTCGCTATCGACTAGTACGGCTCTTGGGACGCGGCGGCATGGGAGAGGTCTGGCTCGCGGAAGATACGCAACTTCGTCGTCAAGTTGCGATAAAGCTCCTTCCTACAGTACTTGCGAGCGATAAGAACTACTTGCAAGATTTCCAATACGAGGGACGCGCCATTGCTGCACTGGAGCACCCGCATATTCTTCCTGTTCACGATTTTGGTGAGCAGGCTGCGGGTGATGAGGTCACGACTTACCTGGTTATGCCTTACATCACTGGTGGCTCATTACGGAATCGCATCCGCAGCGTTGCAGGGCCACTCCCAATGGATGAGGGCCTGCACTATTTGAAGCAGGCGGCACAGGCCATCGACTATGCACATAGTCAGCGTGTGCTGCACCGCGATATTAAACCAGGGAACATGCTGCTCCAGCAAGATTGGCTTTTTCTAGCAGATTTTGGTCTCGCCAAGTTGTTGATGAGTGCAACCTATCGCAGTCGAACGCATGCAGGGGCAGGCACACCGGAATACATGGCTCCAGAACAGGCAATGGGGAAGGCAGAGGCGGCCAGCGACCGCTATAGCCTGGCAATGATTGCCTATCAAGCTCTTACAGGACACCTCCCTCTGCGAGGCGAAACACCTTATGAAACACTCATGAAGCAGATGCGTGAGATGCCACCACCTGCACGACAATTCAATCCTAACATACCTCAGGCGGTAGAAGATACTCTCTTACAGGGGCTAGCAAAACGTCCAGAGGATCGACCAGCTTCATGTACTGCCTTTGTCAATGCGCTAGAGCATGACTGGAAGATGAGTTCAGCGGCACAGGTCGATCCAGAGGCGACAGTGATAGCGCCCTGGAATAAGCGGGCACAAGAAAGAGTACAAAGTGGACAACTTGCAGCAGCTCCGCTATTCACACCACTTCCCTCGAAAAATGCAGACATACCACAGCCCACCATGATAGATACTGCGCAGCAGCCAGCGACAGAGCCAGCAGGATATCTGCAAGGCAAGGAAGAGGTCAATCCTTACCAACGAGAACCACTTACAGTATCATCAAATGAGATACAGCGCGAGCCATCAACTATCGCAGGGATACCACAACCAGTGGAGCCAAAAGGCAAGGTTGGACGACGCGGCATACTAATAGGAGGCGCGATTCTTGTCGCGGCCGCCGCTGTCGGAGGTAGTATTGCACTCCCTGCATTAATTCACCGCTCCTCACCAGCAGCGAAGAAAACGCTGCCGCCAGTACCAGGGCCGAGGCATCTCATTCCGGGAGTACCAGTTCTCAATTTGACGGGTCATAGCGATGAAGTGTGGAATGCAGTATGGGATCCCACTGGACGCTACCTGGTAACAGCGGGCCAGGATACACGTGTGATGCTCTGGGATGTTGGCAGTTACTTGCAGAAAAGCTCAAATAGTTTTCAAACCATTTCCGCGCCCTTGAGAAGTTGGAAGCTCTCTAGTAACATTGATAGTAACGAAGTTTGTTGGTCTGCTGATGGGCACTTCATTATAGCCACCGCTATAGGAAGTGACGAACTCAACAAAGTACACTTGATCCACGCTTTCAGTGATAGCGCTACTTCTGATATTTATACAGATGCGAAAGCTGATCCGCTGAACTTACCTTCGTTCACTCAGGTAGCATGGCTACCAAATACATCAACCTTTGCTGCATCGCAATATTCAACCTTTTCTCCAGTCAAGATTAATCTCTGGAAAATAGGTAATTTACAAGAACCTATAAGAAGTTTTGGGTACGAAGCACCGAGCTATGTCTCTGTGAGTGAACTGGCATGGTCGCCTGATGGGACCATGCTTGCAGGTAACACCAATAACTCTAAGGTCGTTATATGGGAGGCAAAGACAGGGAAGGTAAGGCAGGTTCTTCAATTGCCAGACCGCACAAAAGGGCAATCCGTCGTAACACTAAGAGGTGCTCTTGCATGGTCGCCCACTGAACCCAATGTGCTTCTCGTCTCCGATGTCGATGTTGTCACTGTATGGAACGTTCAACAGAACAAACTACTCTACACTTTAGGAACGGACGATCCTGACGCGCTCACGCCTCCTAAAAACAATACGACCAAATGGGTTCCCAACGTATTAGGGCTGACATGGTCCCCTAATGGTCGATATATCGTAGGAGGCTATGGACGAAGCGTGAGGATGTGTCTCTGGGACCTCCAGGAAAAGCCACCAAAGACTACTAAAGATGGAGTACACATTCAGGACGCTTTCATACCAGTTTCTCCTAGGGTAGGAGGTCACAACGATATAGTTGTTGATGCTGCCTGGTCGCCCAATGGACGCTATCTCGCAAGCGCATCATTCGACAAAACGGTCCTCGTATGGAAGATGGATGCATCGTGAATGCGTAAAACACGTGCTTAGCGCAATCATCTACCACGCAATACAATCTTCTATGATTACAAGGCTGATTGCATCTCACCGACAGGCAAAGGTTGCGCATTTACAACTTGTATCAGTGTTGCAGGTTGGTTGCGCTGGACGAAGTAGCCACGTCCAGGTGGAAAAATGGTGGGAGCCTGGGCATGTAGCAGTTTCCCCTCCATGGGATCACCGCTCATCATGATAGCTGAACTTCCCATTTCTTTTAAACGTTGAAAGACGGGCTCAAATGACGCACGTCCTGCTCCCGCAACGCGTCGTGTGATAACGAGATGAAATCCTATATCCTTTCCAGACAACAGTAGCTCGACGAGCAAATTGAGAGGACTTCCCGCTGGAGTCACTATAGAGTCGTAGTCATCCACAAAGAGAAAGTAGTGACAGCCGTTCCAGCGCTGCTGATTGCGGAGTTGTGACAGGGGAACATCCGCGCCAGCCATCAGACGTTTATCGAGATCGGCCTTGAAGTTCTCGACACACGCTTTCAGCGTTGGCGGATTGTACGCGTACGTGAGGAGATACCTGCTATCAGCGAAGTCGAGAAGCAACTTTCGGTAGTCAACAATGGCAAAAGCTATCTGCTTTGTTGTGTAGCGCTGTTCCAACCCCTGTATCCAGGCACGCAGCAAAGTTGTTTTGCCACTCTCCGTATCTCCCAAAATGATGAAGTGCGGTCCCACTGAGATTAAATCAATGTAGACGGGGCCAAGGCGAAACTCTTCTAACCCGATAGGCACCCCCAAGGGTGCATCTATTGAAATCGGTGGTAAGTCTTGCCACGTCACTAGTAGAGGCAACATACGAATAGGAGGTGCGGATTCACCCTTCCATGATTTTCGAGTTCGCTGTATCAAAGAATCCAGGACTTGTTGAAGCGACATCTCTTGTCCATCTTGCGTGCTTCCGTCATATGTGCAGCTCTTGATCCAAGGGAGAGCGGTCTGAAAATGAAGTTTTTCTTTTGTGACTCCGCGTCCAGGTACACCAACGGGTATAGCGGCTGCGACAGCCTTGCCAAAATCAGATTCTATAGGGTCGTTCAGACGCAACTCCAGGCGAGTTCCAATGTTATCGCGTAGTTTGGCGCGTATCTCTGCCCAGCGGTTCGCGGCAAGAATCACATGCACTCCATAGGTGAGACCGGTTGCAATAATCTCCATGATCTCAGACTCTAGCACATCAAATTCTTGTAGGAATTGCGCGAAATTGTCGATGATGAGAAACACATCACCAAACGGAACCTCGCTCAACTCACCAGCCTGACGACGCAAGCGATAGGTTGCCATACTATCAATATTCTGCTCTCGGAAGAGAAACTCGCGATCTTCAATGACCTTGCGCATCTGACGCACAATACGCCGTATCTTATCGCGCTCCCCCTTTCCGCAGACCGCTCCGATATGAGGAGCCTTTTCAAAGATACGCAATAACCCACCTCCCAGATCGATACCATAAATCTGTACGTCGCGCGGCGAATGCGTGACCAGAAACGACGCGACAATGGTACGCAGGAGTGTACTTTTACCTGATTGGGGTGCACCCACAATGGCAAGGTGACCGCCAAGGCCAGAGAAATTGAGCATAAATGGTTCTTGAGCCTGCTCTAACGGCTTGTCGAGCAGGCCAATCGGAACACACAATGTTCCAAAAGGTGGAGGTGATTGCCATTGGCTCCCGTCCAAATTGCTCTGCTGATACCCATCAAGCACAGTTTGGAGAGGAAGCATCTTCTCCAACGGCGGCAACCATACCTGGTGCACTCCCGCGTAAGATGGTCGCGCTTCCGCTAATCGGCTGATCACCACATCCATCTCTGTGTGCAACTCATTCGCCTCAGCCTCGATGGGGGCAATCGTCGAAAGAGATGCTGGAGGCTCATATTTGACAAGTTTGCCCGTAGGAGTAAATACGCGCATGAGCGCGGCAGGCGTTACCTGCTCTGTCGCTGGCACATAGGGCACTGAGATAAGAGCAGTTTTGAAGAGACTGTAGATATCGGTATCGACTTTGAAGTATCCAACTCCTGGAGAAGATGGAAGATAATAAGCGTCAGGATTGCCGAGCACAGCCGAACTTTCAGGGGCACTAAATGTGCGTAAACAGATACGGTAGCGCAGGTGGCCCTCCAAGCCTTTCATACGTCCTTCTTCGAGACGTTGAGTCGCAAGCAAGAGATGCAAACCAAGACTACGTCCTACCCGTCCAATTGCTACAAAAAGTTCCAGAAAGTCAGGTCGATTGGCAATCAATTCTGCAAACTCGTCAATGATGATGAGGAGGTGAGGCATCGGCTCCATTTCTGGATTCATACGCCATCTCGCCTGGTACTGCTTAATATTATCCAGGTTTCCGGCGTCATGGAGCATGCGCTGCCGACGCTGCAGCTCTCCTGAAAGGGAAGCATGTGCGCGGTCAACAAGTGAGAGATCACTCTGCAGATTGGTAATGATACCTGCCACATGAGGCAATGCCGCGAAATCCGCGAAGGATGCACCACCCTTAAAGTCTACCAGCACAAAGTTGACAGTATTAGGGTCATGCGTGACAGCCAGGCTGGTAACGATGGTACGTAGTAATTCACTCTTGCCTGATCCAGTAGCACCAACGATGAGACCATGTGGTCCCATCCCTTTTTCTGCTGCCTCTTTCAAATCGAGGACGAGTGGCTCACCATCTGCACGGCGACCAATCTCAACCTGTAAGAGACTCTGCCTGGTGTGGGATCGCCATGTATTCGCGCCTCGAACGTTATCGGCGGAGGAAATATGTAAGAGATCAAGCAGGCGAACATCTTGGGAAAGGTCTTGCTGTACTCCTGTATCAGCGAGAGTCAGGGGCGTAAGGCTGCGTGCGACCCGCTCACACGACGGAATATCTATGGAGTCAGGAGTGGTACCTTCCAAACGGCGACCACCAAAGGCAAGTTCCTCAAAGGCGAACCAGCCTACGTTAGAGACGCTAATTCGTGACTGAAGCATTGAAGGTTCCTGGCTCTGGTTCTCAACAAGGCAGATGACGGTGACGCCGAGTTTGGCAGCATCTCGAAAGAGTTCGTCGAGGTCGGGAAGGTGCGCCAATGGGCCTTGCGGGTTAAAGCCATCCACAATGACGATCAGATGTGGTTTCATGGCATGGATTGCAGAATCTCGCTCGTCTTCCATGAGCCTACGTCGCCGATCTAATTCAGGCTTAATCTGGTTGACTAAAAGATTCCGAAAATCATCAATGGTATCGGCAAGAAGACAAAGGGGATCAGGCTCGTACTTCTTCTCTGCTTTGATCTGGCGGAGACGGCGTGTGTGAGGCAACCACTTGAGCCACTGCCAGTCCTGGACTGTACTCTCAGGGAAATAGGCCATGCAGCGAATATCTTCTGGCGAGTGAAAGGCAACAATCTGACAGAGCATAGCGCGCATAAGAGCGTGCGTCAGAACGCGATGACCACTCATAGCAAGTGTACCAAGGGCACGAAGTGGTATCGCAACAGGCATATCATCGAGATGATTATACTCTGTAACGAGTGACTCTGCCTGTGAACGCAGTTCTGGCACGAACTTGACCATCACATTGGAGCCAAGGTCTAGTCGCAGAGGAGTACATAACGGAGTTGGACCTATCCCTACTCGCACGTGCAAAAAGTCGTGATCTTCTGCTCGTCGCTCCCACAGGTAGTCTCGCTTCACGACATCTGCCTCTATTCTAGCAGGGTCAGGATAGAGACGTGCACGTACCATGCGTTGTAGCTGAGTAACAGCTCGCAGTCGTGCACGACAGTCAGTCAGGTAATCAAGATACGTGGCACGCTCCACCTTGCGTTGTTTTTTGTACATTCGCCTCTGCATAACCCCCATCGTGACTCCCATCCCGACAGAGCAGAATGCCATAGCGGCACCTGCAAATATGAACAAAATATTGCTATGGAAGGCGAGCACAAAAACAAGTGATCCCAGACCACCTACAGCAGGAAATAAGTATTGAAGCCACGACATGGCTCCACCCTGCATCGGCTGGATCACAGGCGGGGCAACAATGACCATTTCATCCCCAGGAAGACGAGGAGGATATGCTCGTGCTGATCGGTAGAACTTTGACATTACAAACGTGCTCCCTCAAGATTCAGATGAAAGCCCATCGGTGCTCCACGTAATCCCAATACCGCCAGTACTCTGATTCGGTGATATCGACCGTGGTACAAACTGTCGTGACCTGGGCTCAGCAATTTCAGACTGACGAATATGAGAGGTTTTGTGCTGTAGCACGAGTACTGCACCATCCAATACACCTGCATGAAGCAATGAAGAAGTCGATGACAGGGTTGTACTCTGATAATTCAATTTCCACAGAGAAGAATCGTGTATGTGCATTGTCTCTCGTGGTGGTCCGCACATCTCTAGCAGAGGTGGCAGCAGATCACTAACGGGAAGCTCTCCTGGTACTTGAAGATCAACGCGCTGCTGTGGTCCTACAACCGTGATGAGTAACATCTGCATTCGTAGTTGCCTCCCTGGTAGACATGATTAAGCCTCAAGTTCCTTGAGAGCTTTCGTCATCATCTTTACCTCGTAAGGATCAGTTTCGTGATCGAGTGCCCGCTGTACAGCCTCTTTCGCCTCTTTTGCTTTCAGTTCTCCCAAGGCCAGAGCTGCATATGTGCGTAGATGCTCCACCTGAAGGGCCTGGATCAGTTGAGGAATAGCGGGACGATACTTGACGGCTCCAAGAGCGATCACCTCCCATTCCTTAGCGCCCTTAGAATCTTCCTTCAGATACTGAGTCAGGAGCGCATCGCCCGCTTGTGAGCTCTCAATGTGTGCTAGTGCCTGTGCTGCCTCCGTGCGCACTGACGCATCGGCGTCATGCAGGGCTTCAATCAGGACAGGAACGGCGCGAGCATCTTTGCGCTTTCCCAGAATCTCGCACAGGATTACATAGGTAAGCTGCGTCTTTGGCTCGTGCATAGCAATGATAAGTTGTTCTATCAGAGCTTCTTGAAGAACTTTCTGCTTGATTGGGATACGATTCTCAGTTGGCTCTTCTAGCAGTCGGATGATTTCTTTCGCGTTCAGTCTATTACCTCACCTTGTATTGCTTGAGGCTAGTGTCATCAGGATAAATTATTCCCTTTTAAGGTAACCTCAAGGACGGCGTATAGGCTTGAAAATCGTAAGAATCTGGTTCTACTTTAACACAATGAAAAGACTCCTCCAGACCAGCGACGGATGGGGCTGTCTGCAAGGACTGTCCCATCTGCTGCCAGGTATCTTGCCAGAGACGATTCAGCTCACTATCCTCGCCCTCAACAACTTGCCAGACTTTTTCAAACGCGCAATTAACAGACTCTGTCTCCACCCGTAATGAACAGATGGGTAAACTATCATCGGCATGCGCAAACATGCGTATTGACGTTTGTACAGTATCAAATGCACGAAGCCATTGTTGAACAAGTGAAACCGGGATTTGGACAAATCTTGCAGGTATCTTGATTGGACTGGTATCATCCCGACTCTTCCCTACAGTAGTTTGGCTATCCCAATAGACGGCACGCAGGATAGCATTCTGCTGGTCCTCGTGAGCCAGATAGGTATAGGCGGCCCGAGCTTCAATCATAATCTGCTTCTCTGTATCCTGGCGCATGGCAAGGCGTAAGACACAGAGGCCACTCCACGGATGATCGTCGTCTTGATTACGCATATAGTCTGGGCCTCTCCAGAGTTCAAACGCGGCCCTCCGCGCTCGACCGTGATAGCTTGACTTTACTGTTGTCATATTTGTGTCTCTCCTGCTTGTGAAGCATCAAACTATGGAAATGGCTCGACCTGATCTGACCCAGGTCTTCCAATCCAATAATCACCATTTTGGTCTACATAAATATCATCAGTTGACCGACCACCTACATTCTGTTTCTCCTGCTCAAAGGGGGTTCCATCCTCAGTTCTCAGCCTCTTGACTTCACCATTGCTCAGCTTTCTGACCCGAATACGTTGTCCATCAGGCGTCGTTTTTATTGTACTATAAAGCTTTCCTGAGCCTATAGGTCTCGTGATTGGTATAGTTGTAGTATGGAGGATAACATGATGGGCCACATAGATCGCCAACGTCCCTATGAGCCAGATGAGACAGTCAGCGGCAACAAGGGCGAGAAGGAAATCAAGTTGCGCAGCAAGGACACCTGCATCAATAGCTCCGACGGGAAGTGCGCCCACGCCTGCGGTTGCAACCACGACAACTGCTGAAGCAATTGCCAGAAAGATGTCAATAATGGCGAGTCCCGCCGCAATGATCCCAATGCCTTCCAGTATCTGTATAAATGCCTGATTGAGCCTGGCTTGCGTGCCATCATGTTGTATCTGGTCACTCAATTGATTGATGAAAGTCGATATATCCGCGAATGAGGCACTCATAGCCTCCACGCTTTGTCCTTGCCATGCCATACCAGAGGAGGCACTGCCCGAGGTCAAGAGAGTGAGTTTGGCCTGCATCGTATCCAGGGTGGTACGATGAACGTCGGCGACCATTTGACCACGAATAATATTTTGTTCCAGAAGGTCTTTCACTGGCGTTAACGCCTGCTCAACCTTCATCTTTAAGAACTCGATCAAACCATAGGTTAGGACGCCGTGGGCTATCTCTTCAAGCGTGCTAACGACATCGCCGCCAATGCTCGAGATATGGGAACCCAGCCTTGAGAGCACGCTTACTGGATCTTCGCCTAATTTGATCAAGTACTCAACGAGCAAGCGGATGTCACCATATGCGGCGATGCCAAAGGATTCTAATTGCGAGACAGCATGGTCTATTAATGTTCCAAGATCACCAGCCCAATGTTCAACACCGCCGATAACGGCGGAAAAAGTGTGTTCCACACCATCTAATATGCCCATGACGATTCCTCTCTATTCTCTCTTATTGGGATAGCTTTCACTTCAGTGTGGAACACTATCGTGGGAGATCTTGAAATGATTGCGAAACCGATTGATCGGTCGACGTCATAGTCTGAGCGGCATTTTCGATTTTGTCTGCGAGGTCATGCAGTGCGAGATAGGCGTCATGGTACTGTTTGTGATACTCTGTTAATGCATTCGCCAGCTCACCAGCTTTCCCTCCTCCATTTGGGACCAGGCGGGCAATAAATTTTAAGAGATCACTAAACGAGTCCTGATTACTCATGAACAAAGCTGTATGCCGCCCCCACTGCTCCTCAATAAAGGGCCGCAGATCGTGAGAGACCGAAATCATATCTTCTGTTGGATATGCTATATCTTCTTTCATTTTTCTTTCCTTTCTATCTTGATACTTTGCTTTACCATTGGGAGATACCTGCCGAACGTATTACTTAGTCAATGTCCACTAACTGCTCAAATGCTGTATTGAAGCTTGCTAGTCGCTGAGAAAAAGCTGAGATGTCGTCGGTGGTGCATTGAAACAAAACATGGAAAGGTGTGGGCTGTCGATCCCTGGGTATGTATGTATTCGGAGTCAGCCATTCTTCATTCGCCCTTGCCAGTGTCTGTAACAATATGCGAAAGTCTTCGCTGTCAGCATTGTTTAGAAGAGAGTTGGCGTTACTTATCATGAGGAGATAGGCGTCTCCCTCGATCCAATCCAAGTCGGTAATGCACTCTTCGAAAGCATTCCAGTTTTCGCCAAAGTAATAAGGAAATTGTAGTGATGCGGCAATCTCATTAAAAAAATCCTGCAAAGTGCTACTTTTCTTTCCTCTTACCTTTCTGATGACAGAGCCAGTGTTGCGCTGTACTAGCTGAAGATAGAGATTCTCAAATGCAGACTCATCTGTCTGAACAACATAAAAACAAGGTTTACCCAAAGCAAACAGCTTCTCGTTTGTCATAACGACACCTGAACTTTCTAAAACTGGGTGAATGTCTTATAGTGGTCATTGGTGTACCAAACGCTTCCATCGCTGCCGATAACAATACGTTCTGCCCCTCGGTTTACACCTTTTGTGTATGGATGGGTGTCGTATTCTCTATAGGTGATAGCTGTTCCATCCGGCGTGGTCTTTGGGAGAACCTGACCTCCATCACGCCCATCATTAGCGAAAGGTCGATCACCGACATATCCTGGTTGTGCCGCTCCACTATGTAATTTGGCATAGTTTGCCGCTTTGATAGCATCTGTTGGTACTCCTCGCAGTATGGCACTTATACTTGCGTCATCATACCCCAGCTTGACCAAATCCTCAATCACGGATTGGTCTACCCCAGGAAACTGTTGCATTAAATCCTGTACCCGTTGTTTCTGCTCTGGCGTCAACGGCTGCGGAGTTACTGGAGAGGAGCCGGACTTCTGTGCATTGACGGGTTTGGGGTTTGGTGGCAGCACGGGCAAGGGTTGGTCGCCAATCTGTTGCATCGAGCGCATCCAGCTTTGTATGGCGTGAAAAATATCCCATCCCAATTTGATCAGCGTGCCGACTAATACCGCACCTACAATCAGCGTGAGAATGCCTGCCGCTACGTCTGCAATCGGATTGGCTCCCCCTTCCGCCACGGCAGCCACATCGACCACTCCTGTTACTTCCTCCAAGGCCGCGTCCCCCGCAACCGCCGCCGCCGCAACCTCCGCAGCCCCTGTAATCTCAGTGGCACACTCTTCACAAGCAACCGCCGCCTCTCCCGCTACTCCGGTAGCACCAGCCCCGGCAACTTCTACCCCTGCACCGATAAGAGCCCTCTCGGCAGTAAGATAGGCCTGCACATCAGACCAAAACGCCTCAGATAACTGGCCGGTGAACGCCTCTGGCCCGGTCTGCGTCTCGACTAAGCCTCCAGCTAACGTTGCGAAGGTCTTGACAGAGTCTTGATGCACACTAGTGAGCTTTGCTATGTTGCCACGGAACTCTGTGAGTGGTTGCAGCAGTGGAGCGAGCCATTTCAATAAGGTCGCGAGCGCATTCATGCTTGTTTCCCCTTTTAGCATGTGATAGTAGAAGTTCCGTTACTAGATGGAGTCGCGTCCAAAGCCTTGCGCAACGGCTGCATCGGTTTGCTGCATCTGGTCGGCACCGTTGATAAGTGCATTAGCGCAATCCAGTTGCCATTGATAGGAGGCGCGCAGGCGGCGTTCGTAGGGAGCGAATACAGCCATAACAGGTCCCTGCATAAATCCTGGAAAGCTATGGATGAAGCCTTGTACCTGTGCCCAAGCTGCGTTATGCTGGTCGAGTGAATTGTGCGCATTCGTAAGCATTTGGTTCGCAGTCTCAATAATGCGCCCTGAAGGATAGGACATGGATTCTGAGCTACTGTTAGAATTAGGCATAGCAATAGAGCTCCTTTGTAACTATATACAAAATCACGAGAGATAAAACGCGCTTTTCCTGGAGCTTAGGAGGAATATTTTGCGATGGCTATATTTTCAATAGCAAGATGTGTAGGTAGTCAGAGACGAATACTTCTACTTAATACTCATCTTTGATACAGGACAGCGAGGAAAGATCTTTCCTCGCTGTCCTGTACTTTTCCGCGTAGCTTACACACCAAGCCGCTTGAATCCTTGAGCAATTTGCGTATCAGTGTCCCCGAACACAGTGACAGTCTGACCGAGTTGGGCAGCGATAGCCTGCAAATCATCGTTGAGTCTCTTTGCGTCAGTCGTCCACGCTGTCGTGGTTCCTACGAACGCCTGAGAACCGAGACCAATAAATGTCAGCGCGAGATTATCAACGACGGTGTTCATTTGGCTGAGAGCTTGCTCAAAGTTAGCTACTTGAGTGTTAAAAGAGGCAATTGCCGTTTGAGCCTCAGGAGAATTAATTGCAACGGTTTCATTTGCAGCCATAGAAACTTCCCTTTCTTAAAAGAGCGGTCAATGCGTGCCTATTTACCAATATAGACACATGAACGAACAAAGCGGGTAAGATTGTACTCCACCGTTATAAAAGTAAAAAAGTATCTTTCACTCTTTCACATTCACAAACCTAACATATCAATTAAGCGATTACAAGAAACTGGTACTTTTTGTTACACAGGTTTCATTCCCATCTTGGGATAACTTGAGAAATGTTTAAGTAGCGGCGAAAAGACACATTGCCCATGAACCAAAGTCGGGGCATTGGGACAGGTCGGGCGACGCCCAGGCTTGATCGAAGAGTTGAAGTAAATAGGGACTCATACTCCACAGAGTGTTGCGCACTGCGTGCCAACGCGGGAAGTCTATCGTTTGCAGTTCTTGAGGTTGGAAAAGTGACTCGGCCTCATCAGGGGTTTGCGCTCGCACCAGGGGATTCCACCACGTCAACATCTCTGTGAGCAAGATTGCTCCAGCGAAGCGGTCACCTTCTGGGCGCCATTGTCCGCGCTGGTCGGGGTTTCGATGCTGATAGCCGGGTGATCCCTGACTGCGCCACGTTGGGATAGGGGTATCAGGCATATAGAGTCCCTCGACATCCAACAATTCTACCTGTTTGAAATTTGGTGATATAACCACATTGCCGCCTGCGATATCGGTATGCGCGAGGTTATGGGCTTCCAGTTGCCATAAGACATTGGCTGTCACAAGGGCAAGGTTATATGCCTTTGCACGAGTATACTGCGCACTTGCAGCTTGGTCAAGCAGCAATCCAGCCCAGGTTTTGCCAGCAAGCCATGGCATCAGGGTCGCGTATTCCAGGTCGGGGAAGGCTGCGATCAGGTCGGAGCATCGCGCCTTCGTGAAGCAGATACGGTGTGAGAGAAAGAGACCGGGGATATCTTTGTAGGAAGCAAGAGCGGCAGCAACGCGTGCGCATTGCTCAGTGCGGTACGCGGGCTTCATCACTTTGAGTGCGTACAGGGTACCACTCATGCGCTCTCGAAGCTGATACAAGAGAGCCTCACCCCCCTCGATGACAAACACCTCCTGATCATCATCTGGAAAATGAGGATGATGCACAAACTCATAGAAGTTCGAGAGAACTAAGAGAGACGTACTAACACAAGGGGAGAAAGTAGTCACAGCATATGTTCCTCTCCAGGCTTCTCACGCATCCATTGCAGTTCTAAAGCAGTCATATCATCATTCCTCGATGAGAGAAGCAAACGCTGTGCCTGCACATTCCACTCATTGTCAGTGAGCATTGCCAACTTACCCCCAATGGCATCAAGCCCATCAGTATGAATTGTAATGCGGTCAATTGTCGAGAGAGGAATGCTCCGCGTTGTTACTACTCCACGGCGACCATGTAAGGTAGACCATCGCCCCTCTTTGTCACTCTGACCGCCTAACGAGATACGGCGATCAGCAGTAATCAAGAGGTGCGCGGTCACGTTGCCCATCCAACAGAAGAGAGCTTGTATAGGATGCACAACCCCTGGCCGATTAGACCATGCTCCGGAGTCGATACGCCCCCCTAAAAAGACGGTTTCACTGCCATAGGTGTCACGGAGGTCCTCGAGCACCTCACGAACCAGTGCAGGTGCCTTGGGTGGAATCGGGATTTGTTTGAGTCTTATTTGGGCTTCGTATGCCCACTGATCGAGGTAAGCGTGCAATGCAATGGAGAACCTGTCGGGGTCTCGTGGAATCTCATTCAGTTGGTGAAGCCATTCAATGAGTTGCGTTGCGAGATAGTGGGCGGCAAAGTCACCTCTATAAGAGCTACCTACACCATCGCAGACACAGAAACAGAGTGAGGAACCATCTCGACGGCTTATAACGCTCGCGTAGTCTTGATTGAGAAGTGCCTGCGTTCGCGCCTCCTGGCAGCGCATAGAGAGCAATCTTGCCGTGATACTGTCCCCAATTCCCATACGCATAAATGCATCAGCCTTCTGGTTGCTTTTCATGAGAAAACGGCCCTCATCGGTATTGTTCTGCATGGCAGTTCTCCCTTCTGAAACTACTTTAATTGTGTTGCGGCAGAGACGGCAAAAGCAAGACGCACAAGGTCACTATGCATCCCCGGGAAAAAGAGGGCCGCTCCAGGTTGTAGATGATAGCCATAATTATTGATATTTTGCCGATATGTTTCCGGCAGGGGCGATGAGAGGTGAAACAGAAACCGTGCGTAGTCATTCGTCAGATAGTTTGCTTTGAGGACACCACCCCATTGATGCCAGTCTTGTACAGGTTTACGCAGCATATTATCCGCCACATACACGTTCTCTACCAGAACCGCACCATCGTTCACGCCTAAAGTTTGGATACGCTTGACGATAGGAGTGGGATTATTGGCGGTGAGCAGAGCGTCGGTGAGATGACAGACGAGAGGGGCAGGGCAACGCTGGAACTCGGCCAAATGCGTCTGCAATAATAGCTCCACTGCGGCAAAGGCTGTAGCCGTGTCTGTTTCACCACCTGCGCTGAGAATCGGTACACCCACCCGTACTAGTTCTGGAAGGTCGCGAATACCGTCCAACACGTCGATCACCTCGGTACTATAGGCAAAAATGGCTACCTTGTAGCGGCGTTGAACAATTCCATCACGCATGGAGCGGCGCACCATGTCTTTTATCGCGTTCTTCAGTGCTTTATTGACAACATCAATCTTTGTCGTCGCTCCACAGGGATCGTTCATCGAGTAGCTGGCGTCGATGAGATAAATCACCAGTGCAGGTGTGAGTGATGTTGCGGGTTGCGTGTACGTATGTATATCCATCTAAAGCTCCTCGCTATGGTTCGCCACTATTTTACACATGATACAGGCGGATAGCAAGAAAAGAGGAGTTCGCAACCGGCAGATAGAACAATAGAACTATGCTCATTGAACAATGCTCCTGTGTTCTGTTATACTGATCGCTACGGTGCTTGCTAATAATGTTTCTACTAGACACTTTGGGAGGCAGTTCATGGTAGCTCCTCGCGTCTTCATCAGTTACGCGAAAGAGGCTCCAAACGATTCTCGGTTTGCGATGCGATTGACGAATGATCTTCGGGGTGCCGGAGCCGATGTGGTAACAATTGAAGAGAGTCAAGCAAACAAAGATGGAAGTGCCAATGAGTGCTTTGAGCAGATGCTCAACCGGAAGCTTCCAAGCTGCGAGTGGATGATTCTGGTCCAAACTCCCGATGCCTTACATTCAGCTCATGTACAGATGGCTGTCAATACCGCGCTCAATCTGGTGGTTCAGCAGCGCATGCGCGGAGTGCTTGCAATGATTGCAGTGCCAGGTAATTCAAAAGAAATGCCGCCAACGTGGACTACATTGAAGACTTTTGATGCAAGCCAGGACTACCCCAGAGCATTAGCACGCATCTTACTCACTATAGATCTCGCCTCACCTACAAGCTTGCATAAAGCACAAGCGTTTGTCGCACCGCAACCAACCCTTCAACCTGCTTCTCAGTTGACTTCACACAGAGCTAGCGATAAACCTTTGCCCCCTTCTCAGCCACACACACAAAGACGCCTTCGTACATGGATACTTTCTCTTTCGATGATACTCGTCGTGGTTTTCGCAACGGTCCTGATATATTTCATAAAGAGCGTGCCGACCAGGAGATTGCCGACCCCAGCTATAAGCATGTCTACCGCAACTCCTCCACCGACCTTGAACGCCACCGACACGGCAACTCCTGCACCAACCTTGAACGCCACCGCTACCACATTCGCCACATCACCACAAGGTCTCTACAACCGCGTAGCGCAAGGGCAGCCAGTACTCGATGATCCCCTGAGTAATCAAGATAACAATAATTGGCAAGTAGGCACCTCCACTGTCGGCAATTGCACCTTTCTCAATGGAGCCTACTCTGTCAATGCAATACAGGCTAACCATCGAATGACCTGTATAGACCAAAATAGCAGCTTCAGCAATTTTGCGTTTCAGGTCCAGATGACCTTTGTGAGTGGGGGGCCTTGTGGAATACTCTTCCGAGATAATGGACAAAAGTTCCTATCCGATAGGCTCTATCTTTATAGTGGAGGATTTTACGAACTCTACAAAGTGAACGACGCCAGAAGCAGGATTCGCAAATTGGCACAAGGCTCTGCCACTATCAGTCCTAACCAGCCCAATACGCTTGCTGTTATCGCTATTGACAACATGTTATACGTCTACATCAATAGACAGTTCGTAGCGTCTGTATACGACACGCCCTTCACTGTAGGGGGGCTTGGAATGTTATGTAAAAATAATTCGCAACCAAGCAAAGCATTGTTTCGCTTCGCCAAAGTTTGGGAATTGTAAGCATCACCGACTATGGAGATCGAATTGACGAGACAGGTCTTTCTCGTCCTGTTGTCGAACTCTCCTTTTTTTAGATTTTAGGAGGCAATGTATGAAAACTCCTCGTATCTTCGTGAGTTACTACGCCACGGACCCGACTCATCCAGAGTATCAATTTGCGACACGACTAATTGGCGATCTTCGAGCTGCCAGGGCTGATGTAGTGACAGGTGAAGACCGTATTGCTGATAATAATTTTGTGCAGACTCTCAATCAAGAACTTCCAACCTGTCAATGGTTTCTCTTGATCGAGACACCCGAGGCTTTGCAGTCGCCAAAGGTACAGATGACGGTAAATACGGCCCTCAACTTAGTCGCGCAGCGACGTATGCAGGGGGCTTTTCGCGTGATCACCGCTGCATCTGATGCCGAAGAAGTACCGCTCACCTGGAGCGGACTCCTGATAGTTGACGCCAGTCAAGACTATTCAAAAGCAAAAGCAAAGCTACTTTCGACATTCGGTCTCAAGTCGGCTCATTCATCTGCTGCACCATCAAAGGCGACATCACCATCACCTTTAAGTCCACCACAAACCTCACAATATGATAGGCCAGTAGCCTCTCCCGCTCGATTTTCATTTATGCGATCAAAGAAAGGGAGAGGTCTACTGGTAGCATTAGTTGCTCTTGTTCTCCTTGTAATCACAGGCGCAGTTCTTAGTCCATTTTTGTTCTCTTCGCGCTCTCATGCTACTATGGTTCATCAGGTTGTCGGTTCTGCTCACTTTATCAGTACTGGGCCAATGGATGCGAATACTATTCAGGGCATCAACGACGGAGTACAGGTCGATCTCTCTAATCTCACTACACCTACTTCCGGCAAGAGTTACTATGCATGGCTACTTCCTGACAGAAAGTCAGTTGACACAAATGCTCTTCTGCTTGGAAAACTGCCGATTCAACACGGCACAACTCATTTCACGTATAAGAACCCTTCTCGCACAAGCCTACTCGCAGTCGCGAGCAGGTTTCTTATCACAGAAGATGATACAAACTTCACACCCGATAGGCCATCTTTGGATAGAAGCACATGGCGATATTATGCGGAAATACCTCAGACACCAAATCCTAACGATATGCAGCATCACGTTAGCGAACTCGATCTCCTCAGGTATCTCCTGGTTTCAGACCATGAGCTTCAGAAAGTGTCGCTTCAAGGTGGGTTGAACATCTGGCTTTTCCAGAATACGCGCAAGGTGCTTGAATGGGCTACGGCTGCTCGGGGAACAAACGAGCAAGAAAGCCCTGGCCTCATGCATCGACATTTCATAAGAATATTAGATTACCTTGATGGCGTTAACTTCGTTCAACGCGATGTACCAGCCAACACACCCGTCCTGGTAGAACCGCGTATCGCGCTGCTTACTTCCGACCCTAAACAGCAAGAGTTGCCAGGATACGTGGATGCTATGAGGCCATACTTACAAAGTTTAAGTAATATGCCGGGTGTCACAAAGGATCAACGAAAGCTCACAGCACAGATTATAGCAGCACTGAACGATGTAAAGACAAATCTGGAGCAGGTTCACGCAGACGCAGCAAAGCTCGTGAACATGAGTGATACGCAACTGCTTGATCCGACGACCGTCCCCCTTCTGGACGATCTCGTTGAAAGAGCGAACGATGCCTATATCGGTCAAATTGATCCGACGACTGGAGCAAGGCAAGGAGGAACAACCTGGATTTATGACCATATTCAGTCATTTGCCTCGCTTACAGTGGAAAAGTATTCAGAATAAGGGAGAGAATAAAGATGCGGATCATTTCTCTACTAGCCAGCGCAACAGAGATAATTGCCCAGTTGGGCTGCCTTGATCAACTGGTAGGGCGCTCTCACGAGTGCGACTACCCGCCGGAGGTCAAGCAACTGCCCCTGGTTAGTACAGTGCAGATTAACGTCGAAACGAGTAGCAACCAGATTGATGCGCAGATCAAACAGCTCGCGCAGACCAAAGATGTTGTTCAGAATGACGCATTGAAAGCATTAAGCATTTACACCATCAACGTTCCTCTATTGCAAGAACTACAGCCAGACGTGATCTTCACACAGACGCAATGTGAGGTATGCGCCGTCAGTGAGCGTGATGTGACGCAAGCACTGCAACAATTCACGGGACTGCATCCTCGAATCGTCTCACTTTCACCTTACCGACTCGCCGATGTATGGGAAGATGTTGTACGCATGGGCAAAGCACTAGGGAGACGCGAACAGGCAGAGGTATTGGTGCAAGGCTATCAACAACGGCTGAACCAGCTGCAACAGAGCACCACCGGGCTTAATAAAGGCAATCGAAAACCACGTGTTGCCATCCTGGAATGGCTCGACCCACTCATGGCCGCAGGCAACTGGACTCCTGAACTAGTGGCATATGCAGGTGGTGAAAACATTTTCGGCGAGATCGGGGTGCATTCACCGTGGTTGAAATGGGAAGAACTTCGGTCAGCAGACCCGGATGTGCTTGTACTCTCGCCCTGTGGCTTTTCACTCGAACGCACAACAGTAGATATCCCTCTTCTGCAACAACATCCTGGCTGGCAATCATTGCGCGCGGTTCAGCAAAAACGCGTCTACGCCATCGACGGGAACTACTACCTTAATCGTTCAGGTCCGCGCCTCGTAGAATCTGCTGAATTACTAGGACATGCCATCTGGGGCGATCAACTAGGAGTTGCCGTCGATCCACAAGCCTGGAGACATATTACATAGCCTGTCAAAGACAAAAGCAGGGGAGCCGTATTATTGTGCGGCTCCCCTGCTTTTGTCAATCTATTTACTGCCCGTTTACCTTCGGTGACATTGCCCAGAAGAGAAGACCAGCAGTCACTAAGAAGACAATGATCATCAAAACCATAACAGGGCCTACAACATTGGAAACGGACCATTGGAAGAGGGCAGCACCTGCCAAGTACAGTAACCAGAGTATTCCTAGGGCAGGTAGAACAAGCAACCAATTAAAGCGTGCATTTCGTGTTGTGAAACGTGATTGTCGTGGCTCACGTACCACATAATCAAAATCTGTATCGAGCGGCTCCATGAAAATACCTTTCCTCGTTATTTAGCGTGGAATCATCTACGCTCATGCAGCAAATTATCATACACCTTGCCTTCTTTATATGAGAAGCGTGTTGAGCTGCGATATCATAAGTAGGTACCGCCTACGTACATAGGTGGCTCACCGTGCTTTATCCCTATTATAGTGCTTGTCTACCTCTAACGCAACCGCTCTTTATCCTATGAAATAAAAAAACGGCCGCACGTGGGCCTAGGCGACAGAGGTTCGGACAGTAGCGGACCAATCACTGGAGTCAGAACTTAGTAGTTGGTCTTGGGTAGAGGAGACAGTAGGGGCGCTCAGAGTGGGAAGAGAACGAAGCTTGTTGAGATAGCGACGTAGTTCAAATGCACTCACCTGATACATAGAGCCATCTACAGCAACGGCTATATGCCCCTCAGCAATAGCACTACAAACATCAGCAAGAGTGGGGATATGGTCGGACATGAGACACCTCCCTACAAAATACTGTAATGTCTCTGTGTATTGACATACCAATGGACGATTCCACAGCCTATATCAATTACACGGATGCGAGTACATTCCAGTTTCGTTATGTTCCATTATTGGAAACACTAGAAACGCTGAGTTTATTTCATTCATCGACGTTCTACCGTCGATTACTCTCCCTCCTCTTCTAAAATCCCGTTCTGCTCGTCTACCACCGCATTATCGTCCAGTAGACCGCTTATGGGATCAATATACATCAAACGGCGAATGAGGTCAACCTGTTTGATAACATCTTTTATGGCTGGAAGAGGAATTTGTTGTCCATCGACACCCTTCACGACATAAACATCATTGCTTCCCGTTACCATGATCTCTACGATTGTACCGATCTCACGGCCATCCAGCGTCAAAACGAGCAATCCAATGATATCGTGCTGATAATAAGAATCGGGCGGCAGATCCGCAAGTTTATCGAGAGGAATGGAAAGGTCAAGGTTGCGCAAAGTATCGGCGACGTTTGCATCATCAACCCCTGAAAGCTTGAGGATGACCATATCACCTTTATAGGGCCGCACACTTGTAATGGTGTACGGCATATAGTCAGGCCCGAGATATATCGCATCGAGTTTCGCGAATCGGTTCGGTATGTCGCTGAGCGAAAACACCTTTAATTCGCCGCGAATACCAAAGGGGGCCACTATTTTCCCAATAGTAGCCCATTCTGTTTTGCTTGGCATCGGCATATTGCCCTCTATAAATTGTTTGATTGATTAGGGGTAGCCATGTATCTTTCTATGTTAAGCAATACGCGAAACATGGCTAACGTGCTTAATACTCTGTTACAAAATCTCTAGTGATGTGTGGCGACCTTCATGCGCACCACCCGCACGGAGAAGAGCACGCATGGCCTTTGCAACACGCCCTTGACGACCAATGACCTTGCCAAAGTCGTTCGCTGCTACATGGAGTTCAAGCACCAGAGCGCTGCGGTCATTGCGAACTTCGCGCACCTGGACAGCCGCAGGCTCATCCACCAACGATTGGGCAATATACTCAACCAATTTACGCATATCTTAACCTCAGTGTACTTACGCCTGAGTAGGAGCAGGTGCGGGAACAAACGGATGCTCAGGAGTCGCAGCAACGCCTGGCCGCGTGGGCTGGTACACGATGCCAGCACGTCTGAGCAAAGAGGCAACCGATTCTGTTGGTTGCGCACCATTCTTTATCCAGCTCAAAGCCTTTTCTGCGTTAATATGAATCGCGGAAGGCTCTACACGGGGGTTGTACCAACCAATGTTCTCAATAATACGACCATCACGTGGAGAGCGCGAGTCGGCTACCACCACACGATAGCTAGGGGCTTTGGTCTTGCCCACACGTTTTAAGCGAATTTTGACAGTCATGCGTTCTTTTTCTCACCTCTTCCCCACTGTATGGGGGCTGTATTTTCGCCACGTTCGAGAGGAGTGCCTACAACAATTTACAGCGACCCCAAACTACGGCCTGATTAGGATAGCACGAAGTGCGAAAATTGTCAATGTTAGCAGAGCCAGCCTGATAAAACGGCTGACAGCTAGTAGTAGCACCGGGTTTGCTGTGTCCATGGCGCTGGATTGTGTTTGGGCAACGGATAGTCCTGATCTTCTACTAGCATAGTTGCTTATTAAGAGATATACTTTCTAAGCAGAAAGTAGTTATCGTCAAAAGAGAGTTGCAATACAAAGCATATGCTCAGTCTTCAAGAACAAATTCAGGATGCTGCAGAGTTGATGCAACAGGCCAAACGCATCGTCGCGCTCACAGGTGCGGGCATCAGTACCGAGTCAGGCATCCCCGATTTTCGTAGCCCTGGCTCTATATGGCAAAAAAATCCACCTACCAGCTACCGCGACTTCCTCAACAACCCGGAAGAGCGCAAACGCTACTGGCAGACACGCAGTGGCCTCTCCACACAAGTGAAGGAGGCGCGACCAAATGCAGCACATATGGCACTTGCGGAGCTAGAGCGTAGAGGAGTTTTACTGGGCATCATCACTCAGAACTTTGACGGTCTTCATCAAGATGCTGGCAATAATCCAGGGCATATCGTCGAATTACATGGCACCTCGCGCTTCGCAGGTTGCACACTCTGTGGCGCACGCTCATCCATGGCCGAACTGCAACAACGCATCAGCGCGGGCGAGGTTGATCCGCGCTGCCCCGAATGCGGAGGGCTACTTAAGGCTGCAACGATCTTATTTGGTCAACGCGTCCCAGATGCGGAATTGGCCCATGCAAAAGAGCTTGTCGCCTCGTGTGACCTCTTCCTGGTTGTTGGCTCATCGCTTAAGGTGATGCCAGCAGCGATGCTCCCACGCCTGGCCTTGAGCCGCAATGTGCCACTCATTATTGTAAATCTACAGCCCACCTCACTTGACTCAGTTGCGGATGTAGCCATTCACGAGAAGGCGGGAAGCGTGCTACCTTCTCTTGTTGCCTTACTGTGACATCTTCTTCCCGAGTGTGCTTCCTAAACATATATTGCTACATTATTGAGCCTGATGGAGCATGCTTCATCAGGCTCAATAATGTAGCAATACTTTTACTTTTCGAGTTGTGCCTTGACATGAATTTCAAGGTTATTACGCAATGCATTAGAAACGGGGCAATTCTGCTCAGCTACCTGCGCCGCTTTTTCAAAGCCTGCCTCATCCAGCCCTGAAACTTTACCGCGTACATTGAGATCCATAGCCTGAATTTTTAATCCGCTTGCACTCAGTTCCAGTGTACACACCGCGTTCACATCCAGCATTTCGGCAGGCGTGCCACTTTGCGCCAGGCCGTGTGCGAGCCCCATGGCATAACATTCAGCATGAGCAGCGGCAATCAGTTCTTCTGGACTCGTCTTACCGTCGGGTCGCTCTGTGCGTGATGCCCATGTCACAGGTAATTCTTTCAGAGCACCACTGCTCGTATTAGCGATTGTTCCATGACCCTGAGTCAGGCTGCCTTCCCAGGTAACTTCGGCGCGACGTTCTGCTTGTGGCATATCTTTTCTTTCCTCTTTGAAACATACAAAACTGCTTACAGCGAAACAGCGTTCAATGACACAAAAAAGTGAAGTCTCACAATACTATCTTATCACCTCAAGTCATTATAAACAAACTGTGGAGACTACGTATCTCACAATCTTGATGAAGTTTCCTATGTGCTATATTTTCTACAGGCTGACTGCACTATCAACAAAATCTTATTTCTTCCGCTCTAAGCAAAGATACAGAGGGAGTATTGTCATGAATTTCTTTGACCACATCAAAAAAATACCAGGTCCTCTTTCAAGACGCAACAATAGTATCCGTATAGCCTATGGGCCGGATTCTTTGCAATTCGGTGAGCTAAATTTGCCACAAAATTCAACCAACACTAAACCTTACCCCGTAGTTATTCTCATTCACGGGGGCTTTTGGCGGTCAGCATACAACCTATCGCTCATGAGAAAGTTAGCTAGAAACCTTGCAAAACGTGGGATAGCGGCATGGAATATTGAATATCGACGCGTTGGTGATACCGGCGGCGGCTGGCCTGGAACGATGCAGGATGTAGCTCTTGCTACCGACTACTTACGCACGATGGCACCTCTCTATGAGTTAGATATACAGCGAGTGGTACCAATTGGACATTCTGCAGGTGGTCATCTTGCCTTCTGGTTGGCAGCGCGTCACCGTATCACAAAAGGCGATTTACAACCACAATCACCATTAGCACTTGCGGGAGCCGTTAGCCTCGCGGGGGCCGTTGATCTTGAACAGGTAGCACAACTTCATCTCGGCAACAACGCAGTAATCGAACTACTCGGTTGCACACCAGATCAAGTACCAGAGCGTTATGCAACCGCCTCACCCGCCGCACTTTTACCACTTGGAGTCCCCCAGGTCCTCGTTCACGGCACAAGTGATGATCGCGTTCCCTTTGAGGTTAGCCAGTCGTATGCTCACAAAGCAACACAAGCTGGAGATCAGGCAACCTTGCTTGAGTTACCAGGTGCCGATCATTTTGTAGTGATCGACCCAAGTTCAAAGGCATGGGCACTCACCATTGAAGAAGTGCAGGAATTGCTCGATAGAAAGGGATGTTAAAGAAATCGTCAGCCTCGCATACAATCATTTTCTCTTGCACAAAACATTCAGTTGTTTCGATTTGCTGACGATAGATGGTAGTAAGGAGGTGTCTCTTGGTAAGCAATATGGAAGATAAAGCGGTGCAGCTAGCACCACAGGTAGAACCGATATCATCTGTTAACCTGGTATCGCCGTATAAAGCAGAGTGTATCACATATAGTGTAGGCGTCATGGCTTATAACGAGGAGGCCAATATTAAGCGTACCCTTGAGTCCATCTTAGATCAGACTAGCACGAAGACCGCTCTTAGGGAGGTGATCGTCGTCGCAAGTGGCTGCACCGATAATACAGTGGGAGTGGTACAGGCGATGATGGAGAACGAGCCGTGCATTCAACTCATCGTACAGGAACGTCGCGAAGGGAAAGCGTCAGCTATCAATCTCTTTTTAGAGAGTGCGCAGAGCAATGTGCTCGTCATGGTTGGGGCCGATATTATCCCAGAACATGATACGCTGGAGCAGCTTTGCGCACACTTTGCCGATTCCACAGTAGGGATGGTTGGAGCACATCCAATACCAGTGAACGACCAGGACACGTTTGTGGGGCACGCTGTCCATACGCTCTGGTTCTTACATGACCGTATGGCTCGACGTAGTCCCAAACTTGGAGAGGTGGTCGCATTCCGCAACACGGTACAAAGCATTCCCACTGATACCGCCGTTGACGAAATTTCTATTCAAGCAGCTATCTCAGCGCAGCAACTTCAACTCGTGTATGATCCTGAAGCGGTCGTCTACAACAAAGGTCCGATGACCATACATGATTTCCTGAAGCAGCGTCGGCGCATTCATGCAGGACATCTCAAGATACGTGAGCAGGAACATTATGAAGCCCCGACAATGAGTGTCCTGCCCATTCTACAGGAGCTTTTCACGTGCTCACCATACACGATGAATAGCCCCAAGCAATTCCTTTGGACACTGGGGACTATAGGACTAGAAGGACTGGCTCGCTTACAGGGCCATTATGACACGACGCGCAAGCACTCTCATCATGTGTGGCAAGCAGTGGCCTCAACAAAAGTGCTGGAGGATGCTGGACGTAAACTACGCCGCATCTCAAAAACACAGAGCGTCGTCGTCTTTCATGTAAAAAGAGAGGGAGTCAGGTCACACGACGTTCGAGAGGAGCGTGCCACATATGCGCGGTTGCGGAAGCTGCTACCCCAACTACGTAGGCATATGCGTAAGGATGATCTGCTTAGTCTTCAAAGTACCAACACCGTTGTAGCCGTCCTGAATGCGGAGCAGGGAGGAGCCGAGCATGTCGCAACACGCCTCAAAACCGTCATAGAGTCACAATGTGTTCAAAGCGTTTCGCCTGATGGACCCACACGTACTCATCTACAGGTGCGCTACCACGCCGTATCGTTTGGGCAATAAAGACCTCTATCGAGGGCATGGACACCTACGAAGGAATTGTTCATGCCTCAGCTATTTTCGTAGCCGATTCAATGTACTTCGACGCCCCCTATGGAAATGGCCTGGAAATCTACTGGGATACACGCAACGAACCGGTGGTCGCCAGCTCTGGCATGGTGAGAATGCACCACTCGATGCTGAAACTATCCTCGCAGCCCTGGCAGAATAGTAAAAAGAGACCGTTGGACATGCTACAATGCAAGCAGTAGCTTATAGTGAGGAGCTACGCAAAATTGTGTTCAATTTTAGAAAGCGCAGCCTGTCCATGTCACAACCCCTGGTCTCTTCTGTGAACAGTTCTACGGAGACGATAAGGAACAGAAAGCCTAGTAGTGTTCCTCTGCGCATCTTTGCGGTATGTCTTACCTCGGTAATGGTTGCGGTCCACTATACGAACTATAGTCCGCTCATCACGACGATGCGCTCTGCATTGCACATCAATAGTGGTCAGACTGGACTTATGTCAACATTGCTCTTTCTCGGTCTAGCCTCCGCCTACATTCCTGCTGGGGCTTTGATTGACCGCATTGGGGCACGACCAATACTTATCAGCTTTAGCATATTGATTGTCGTAGGGGGTGTACTTCTGCCCCTGTTTCCCAACCTTCTCTGGATACTCTTCTGTCGTTTGCTTGTAGGTTGGGGGTCAGGGGGAGCATTCATAGCGGGTGCAGGTGTCGCCTCGAGTTTGGGGAGACATGCATCGCTGGGTCAAGGACTTTATGGGGGAGCGACACAGGTCGGCTCGGCATTAGGTCTGCTTATCACACCGCTCTTACTACCATCCCTGGGTTGGCGAGGCTGTTTTCTTTTCTGGGGTCTGCTCAGCGCATCGTCTGTTATTGTGTGGCTCTTCGTCAATGACGGGCAGGAGGTACACAAAGCAGTAAGAATTGACGTGGGAGCAGCGGTGCATTCGCCATCCGTTTGGACGCTTGGGCTTTCGCATCTTGGAACATTCGGATTAGGCAATGCCATCGCGGCATGGCTCACGATCTATATTTTCGATGAGTATCATCTGCCACTCGCTCTCGCTGCTGCCTTAGGCTCGTTCGCACTTCTGACGGGTATGTTTTTCCGACCGCTCGGCGGCATCTTGATTGGGCGCGGAATCATCGGAGCAATTCCGCTTTTGCGGATAGGAACTATTCTAGGCTTTGTCGGCGTTACGGTGCTTGCGCTGCCACTGCGTGCTCCCATCCTGGCAATTGTCGGCATTGCCCTGATCGCTGTCGGCTCTACTATTCCCTACACCTCCGTCTTCAACTCAGCGGCAAACCTGCGCAGCGTTGGTAAGGGTGTAGCGCAAGGATTCGTGAGCGTGCTCTCAAGCCCGACGGTCATTATCGGGCCGCCGCTCATCGGCTACCTGCTGGATCACACGAAAAGTTTTACCTATGCATTTGGATCAATCCTGCTTTTTGGACTCGTTGCGATTACCGCATCGTTTCTGGCGGGACCAGCGGTAAAGCGCGAAGCTGTTGCCCAAATACTACCATAGTACATGCTCTTGTCACCTCTTCAACTTGCCGTACGTTTATCAAGTGAGAGTCAAAAATGAGTTTTACTCGCTCCTACTATAAGAGAACAGTGTTTCTCAACCGTGGAGGAAATATTTATTATGCAGAAACCAAAGGCTATCATCTTCGACCTGGACGGTGTCCTCACTGACACCTCCGAATACCACTATCAAGCCTGGAAGCATCTGGCTGATGATGAAGGTATTCCTTTCACTCATGAAGAGAACGACGCACATCTGCGCGGCGTCGGGCGACGTGACTCCCTCATGTACCTACTTAAAGGCCGCAAGGTGTCTGAAGAGCAGATGCAGGAAATGATGGATCGCAAAAATCGCTACTATTCGGAGCTTATCAAAAATATGTCTCCTAAAGAAGTCGTAGCAGGCGGCGTCGATCTCTTGAAAGAAATCCGACAGCAAGGCGTCAAAACCGCCATAGCTTCCGCAAGCAAAAACACTATGACGGTGCTACAAAGCTTAGACATAGTTTCCTACTTTGATGGTATCGCTGATGGCAATAGCGTTGTGAATGGCAAACCGGCACCCGATGTCTTCGTGTTTGCAGCTGGTCTGGTTAACACATCAGTGGTTGATTGCCTGGGCGTTGAAGATGCCGATGCTGGTATTGAGGCGATCAAGGCGGCAGGCATGGCTGCCCTTGGTATCGGTCCCAAGGAACGGTTCCATAAGGCAGACAAGGTAATAGATAACATGGAAAACAAAAAGCTGCGAGACTTGCTAGATTAACAAAAAAACGCAATGTAAGAACTTATCGAAAAAATTACGATTGCATTTTTTAGGAAGGATGCTTTTGTGAACCTTTGGCACATAAGCGAAAATACCTTTGACCTGAAGCCCAAGAACCTCCACAGTCAGGAGACGGTCTACACCATTGGCAATGGCTACTTCTGTACACGCGGCACATTCGAAGAGGGCTACCCCAAGGCCAATCCCGCTACCCTCCTCTATGGTGTTTTCGACAAAGTCCCCGTAGCGCGAGAAGAGTTGGCAAACGCACCTGACTGGACACCGATAGGACTGATTGTCAATGGCGAGCGTTTCCGTCTCGACAAGGGTCGTATCCTCGATTATCAGCGCACGCTGGATATGCAGAATGGCGTGCTTCGTCGCTCCGTGCGCTGGGAAAGCCCAAAAGGTACGCGCCTTCTTGTCGTCAGCGAACGCTTCGCAAGCTTCGCCGATGAGCACACGGGAGCCATCCGCTATAGCATTACAGTTGAGGCTACAAGTGGCGATTTGGATGTCGTATTGCTCGCGAACCTCAACACAGCGGTAGGCAACTATGACCTGATGCACTGGGAAACTCAAAATCAGAATCATAAGGACAACATCTCCTGGCTTCTAAGTGATACCAGGCAGACCAATGTGCAGCTAGCGCAGACGATGACCTTCACAACTAAGGATCAGAACTTCCAGACAGAGATCATCGACTCGGACGTTGCACCAGGGATACGGCTTCGTGGAAGCCTCGCACAGGGCACGACTCTTACTACAGAGAAGTTCGTTGTGATGTACACCTCACGTGATGGAGTAGAACCGCTTCCAGCCGCGTTGGAACACCATCAGGAGGTTACTACTACTGGTTACGACTCCCTATTGGCAAAACATCAAGAGGCATGGCAACAATTTTGGCAGGTAGCAGATATCATCATTGAGGGCGACGAAAAGGCACAGATTGGCATACGCTACAATGTGTATCAACTGCGCATCAACGCCTCATCACACGATGATCGCTATAGCATCGCAGCGAAGGGCATGACAGGCTTTGGCTACCGAGGGCATATCTTCCATGATACTGAAATTTTTATGCTGCCCTTCTTCGTCTACACATTGCCTGAGGTTGCCCGCAATCTCGTCATGTACCGCTACCACACCTTACCGGGGGCGCGCCGAAAAGCGAAAAATAATGGCTTTGAGGGAGCACAGTATGCCTGGGAGAGCACGCTGAGCGGTGATGAGACTACTCCGCCTTCCATCGTGCATCCAGAGAGCGGCGAGGTCATTCCTGTACTCAATGGACCGCTCGAATTACATATCAGTGCGAGTGTTGCCCACGCGGCCTGGCAATACTGGACCATTTCAGGTGACAACGACTTCATGCGCGACTACGGCGCGGAGATTGTCCTCAGTACCGCGCTCTTCTGGGGCAGCCGTGTTGAAAAGAACACGCAACATGGTGACTACGAAATCAATAACGTTATCGGCCCGGACGAGTGGCACGAGCATGTCAACAACAACGCCTTTACTAACTATATGGCGCGCTGGAATCTGCAGACCGCCCTAGGCATCCTGGACTGGCTTCACAGCTATGCGCCTGGCAAGGCAGAAGCCTTGGAACAACAACTCGACCTGACAAGTCAGCGCACAGACTACTGGCAAGACATAGTGAAGCATATGTACTTTCCACAAGACAAGCGGACTGGACTTATCGAGCAGTTCAAGGGTTTCTTCAAGCTAGAGCCTTTCGATCAAGAAAAGTACAAGGGCCGAACCGACTCCTATCAGGGCATTCTCGGAGTTGAACCGCTACAGAAATACCAGATCGTCAAACAGGCCGACACCTTAATGCTACTCACAGTGCTAGACCAGGATTTCGACCTGAAAACAAAACAGGTCAACTGGGACTACTACTATCCCATTACCGATCATGACTACGGTTCCTCGCTCACACCTGCCTTCCATGTCATGCTGGCATGTGAACTGGGCAAGGAGAATGAAGCGTATAAACTCTTCATGAAGGGGAATATGGTAGACATAGAGAATCTGCGTGGCAACACGCCAGAAGGTATTCATGTCGCTTGTTCCGGTGCCGCCTGGCAGGCGGCAATCCTCGGCTTCGCTGGTCTATGCGTGACCGAAGATGGCTACACCACAGAACCGCATCTCCCCGACAAGTGGACGCGTTTAGCCTTCACCTTTCAGCACAAGGGAAAGACAGAGCACATTGATCTACACAGATCGAGTGAAGATGCATAGAGGAGAGGGAATACAGAACCCTACGCAGTCATACCTGCGTAGGGTTCTGTATTCCCTCTCCTCTATGCATGTATTTTCTTTCTCATAGTGCTTGACAAGTGCGAAGAGTAAGAGTATTATAAGTCCCGTGAAGAGCCACCCGAGACACAGTTGATAGCCTTCACGTATGGACGAGGCGCATTCGTCTAGCGGCCTAGGACATCGCCCTCTCAAGGCGGAGATCACGGGTTCGAATCCCGTATGCGCTACCAACTATGGTTGATTGAACGTCCCAAGCCAGTCTGTAGATTGGCTTGGGACGTTTCGTTATTGCTCACATAGTCGGCCCTATGTAGCAACAGGTATGCTTTATCCTCACTTTATGCCGAAAGCGGAATGTCCATGTATTCAGCAACGGTTTGAGGCTCAGGGAGAGGCAAATTTTCCTCACGCATCATTTGAAGATGGAACCATAAGGCCTCTCTCATGCGCTCCTCTACCTCTTCTCGTGTGTCTCCAACCGCAACACAACCTGGCACATCAGGAGAATACGCACCATAAGAGTTTTCGCCTTTTTCAATAATTACCAAGATTCTAGCCATCTCAATCATCTTTCTCTATCTGTGCCTGCTTAAAGACACTAAGCAATGTTCCAACGGGCATATCCTTTCCAAGCTGCCCAGAGACAGTTACTATTCCCTTCTTTGTTGGATGCTTATAATGCCTGTGATCCCCACGTACCCGCGCAAGATACCATTCATCAGCTTCTATACGTTTGATAACGTCACGTACCTTCATACAAAAGGTCTCTTTTCTCCCGTCCTCTCCTCTGAAAGAAGTATACTGTATCCCCAAAAAACACGCTAGGGGTAATGTCAACCTGTCGTAGAAACCAAGGGAGATTGCTGGGTTATAAAGATGAATGAGTCCACGACGTGATGTTCCTGTTGCTAGTGAAACGCGCTTACGTGATCTCATCAAGAAATATGGTACATTCAAGGAGCATGAAGCAGCATGTAATACTACTTGACATTGCTCAGGTAGAAGCGTAAAATCGTTAGATCAATTCTACCTAGAGCGACTTTCAAAGAGGAGAGCCTATTTATGGCTTGGGAAATTGACCCCTCTCATAGTTCAGTTGAATTTTCTGTCATTCATTTAATGATCAATACTGTCAAGGGGCGCTTCCCTGAATTAAGCGGGACGATCCCATCTTGATCCAAAGGAACCAAACAACTCCTGGGTAAAGGCGCAGGTCAAGACCTCCAGTATTCAAACCGGTGTTCCCCAACGTGATGCCCACCTGCGCTCTGCCGATTTCTTTGACGTTTCCAAGTATTCCATTATCACATTCGAGAGTACTCAAGTAAAGCTAGTGGACCAATTTCACTGCTACTTGAATGGCAATTTCTCGCTACATGGAGTGACACGATTAGTGTCATTGCAGGTGGGATATACCGGGCGGAATCAAGACCTACTTACCGGTGCTTGGCGCGTCGGCTTGTTCGCTAGGACAACAATCGACCGACGTGACTTTGGGATGACGTTCAATCAATCCAATGCGGGAGTCCTTCTAGTAGGTCACAAAGTGTGGATCGAATTAAACGCAGAAGCCGTACTGATATGATCACTTACACGCTAAAGCTCACGGAACTAGTAGGTGAAATCGCCCCCTTCTTTTTTTCAAGAATAGCAAACTTTCCTTGAGACGTATCAAAAGCGGAACCGTATTCTCGGTGAAAGGTGATAGTTTCTCTGGCGGCAAGATCGCAGCAGGGAAGGGGAGCATGAGGTCAACATGAGGAGAGGCGAATCACTGTTGACCTTCCTACGCGCAGGGAGGAGACCTCACCCCGCCCGGAGACTGGGATTTGCCTCTGCACTCGTCTCCAGAGCATTGGCGCAGGTCTTGAGCACTTGTATCAGTTGGAGACGCTGATCCTCTGTGAAATCGGCAACCATGCGTTCTTCGATGGCAAAAATCTTGTGGTGGCTCTCCCGAAGCCGATTCTCCCCACTTGGAGTGAGGTAGGCTTGCAGGATACGTCCATACTCGGGATGTGGGTGACGTACGATGAGTCCTGCACTTTCTAGGTTCGCCAAGATGAGATTCATTGTCTGCGGAGTGACAAAGCATTGCCGCGCAATCTTGTTGCCTGAGAGACCGGGGGTTTCTTCAATCGCACTCAAGGCTGCATATTGAGGGGTCGTCAGCCCCACCTCCCGCAAGGCATTGTCCAACTGGATACGCAAAGCGTGCTGTACACGCTTCAGCTGATAGCCCACACTCTGTTCTTGCATAGCCTTCCCTTTCTTCAAGAATACCCTTGCAATTTTGTCAGTATACTGATATTATATCAATATACTGATTTAGTATCAGTATTCTGTTTATTATAGCATACCAGGAGGAAACTATGGCAAAGATTATTGGACCTGATTTCCTTGCGCTCCAAGTTCGTAACCTGGAAGCATCTCGAACCTTCTACACCGAGCAACTGGGTCTCGAACTCGCGCAAGAGAGCCCGCCGCATGCGGTAGTGTTCGCGACCTCGCCGATCCCATTTGCTATCCGTGAACCAGCCGTGAATCTTGATGAGGTCAAACACCTGGGATGGGGGGTGGCCTTATGGCTGAAGTCGGATCATGCCGAGGCGCTATGCGCCTCGCTCGAAGCCCATGGCGTTCCCATCGTCCAACGGCCTTTTGATGGCCCTTTTGGTCGCACCTTCTCGTTTGTTGATCCCGATGGATACACCATCACGGTTCATGGTGCCCCATGAGCCAGTGTGTTTTGCAGCCGCTCGGCCCCTACTCCCTGAGGGCCAGTGTAGCTTTCCTTGAGGGATTCGCTCCTGCGGCTTATGATGGCGGTGAGATGGCAGACCATCTCCATCTTGCCTTCGTCGCTGATGGCCGTGAGCAGATTGCTGGCGTCTGCTTGCGTGCTCAAGACAGCACCATTGTCGGAGAGATAGTTGGCGAGGCGGACCCAACGGTGGTCCGCTCTCAGGTTGCCCGCATCCTTTCCCTCGACATCGATGGCCGTGATTGGCCTCTCGTGGGCAAGCGTGATCTCGTGATGGGGCGGCTTCAGGCACGCTACCCAGGATTGCGGCCGGTCTGCTTCTTCTCTCCGTATGAGGCAGCAGCCTGGGCACTCATCAGCCATCGCATCCGTATCACCCAAGCCGCTCGGATCAAGGCACGCCTGGCTGAGGAACTGGGACCTGTGGTGAAGATTCATGGGAGAGCAGAACATGCTTTCCCCGGACCATCCCGCTTGATGGAGCTTGAGACCTTTCCCGGCTTGTTTGGGCACAAGGTCGAGTATCTGCATCAGCTAGCACAGGCAACGCTTGAGGGGAAGCTTGAGGCGACCTTCCTGCGCGGGCTTTTGCCAGAACAAGCGCTTGAGCACTTGAAGACCTTGCCTGGCATCGGTGACTTTTCAGCTCAGCTTATTCTCCTGCGTGGAGCAGGAGAGCCGGATTCTCTGCCCACGCACGAACCGCGACTGGCTCGCGCCATGACCCTGGCCTACGGTCTGGATCATCTCCCGACCACCCAGCAGGTCAGTCAGATCGCCGAAGCCTGGCGTCCCTACCGCACCTGGGGATGCCTGCTACTGCGGGTGATGCTCGAAGAAGAGACGCAGGAAATTGCCAGAGGAAGGGAGAGTTCGTGAAGAAAGACCAAAGGTGATGGCAAGAAAACACCCTCGCCCTGCCGCAACGCAGCAGAACATACTTACTCCTTTCTGTACCCGATGCGCTGGATGTGGCCAAACGATGTGGGTCGCCTACCACAGCCAGCGGACCATTACGACCTTACAAGGGATCTGCCGTCTCATGCTCTGTGTTCGTCGTTGTCGCAATCAACAATGTAAATGGTATCATCGTCCCTATCGGCCAGAGGAGGAGGGCAGGTGGGCCTTACCACACGGCGAGTTTGGCCTGGACGTAATTGCTCTGGTTGGGATGTTGCGCTACACTTCACATCGGAGCATTCCTGAAATCCACCAGGCGCTTTGTGATCGAGGAGTTCCTATCGCCGAACGAACCGTCACCCACCTGCTCCAACGCTATGAGGAATTAGTCGCGCTGCGGCTGGCTGAAAAGTCTCGGTTATGCGAACGCTTCAAAGAGCAGGGACAGGTCATCCTTGCTCTGGATGGGTTGCAACCAGATGTAGGGCACGAGGTCCTCTGGGTCCTGCGTGACTGTCTTTCTGGGGAAGTCCTCCTCGCTCGAAGTCTCTTGAGCGCATGTAAGGCAGATCTGGCGGGTCTGTTCCGTGAGGTACAACAGGTGCTTGACGGCGTTCCTATCCGTGGAGTGATCTCGGATGGGCAACACTCCATCCGCAATGCGGTTCAAACCGTGTTGCCGGACGTGCCACATCAGTTGTGCCACTTCCATTACCTGCGCGAAGCGGCCAAACCGCTCTATGAAGCGGATCGACACGCCAAAAAAGAACTGAAAAAGCATATTCGCGGAGTCCGTCCGATTGAACGAGCCGTCGAGAAACGGAACGATACAGAGGCTGAAGTGATCCGTGGCTATTGTCTGGCTGTCCGCAGTGCGCCTCTCGGATGATGGCAGGCCCCCATTAGAGGCTCCTGGTCTCAAGCTCTATGAACGTATCTCTGCCATTGTTGCCTCACTCACCCGCGTCTCTGAAAAAGGGGCTTGCCGCGTGAGTTAGAACGCATGCAGGTTTTCCTGGCGAAAGGACTCACACAGACAGCCTTGCTGTGGTCAGATGTGAGGCTAGGCTATGCATGGGTCCATCGTGCAGCACATATCCTCTCCAATGATGAAAAGCTCTCGGCTGCTCAGGTGCGTCACACCTATGAACACCTGCCTTTCGGAAATGGAGCAAGCGCCTCCATCATCCGAAGCACTTGCTCCAATGCTCTCGACGTTTCGCAAAGTGACTGCCAGCTATTGGTCTGGCCTCTTTCACTGCTACGATCTTCCTGATCTCCCACGCACCAACAATGAGTTGGAGCAGTATTTCGGCTCAGCCCGTTACCATGAACGACGAGCGACCGGGCGAAAACAGGCATCACTAGGCTTGGTCGTCCGTGGAGTTGTTCGAGTGGTGGCCTCCGTCGCTTCCCGTCTGCATCCTTTTTCTGGACCAGAGCTTTGTCCAACTGATCTTACACGATGGCGTGCCTTGCGGAACGAACTGAACCATCGTCACGAGGCACGGCGCATGCAGCATCGCTTCCGTACGTCTCCTGAAAGGTATCTTGCGGCTCTTGAGGAAAAACTCATCAAGGAAAGATTACCACCGTAGTTTTTTTGTGATAGGAGTGGCACATCCACGACCTCTAAACTTTTCTTTTCATCTGAAAGAGACCTTCATCTGTAAAGCATAGGTGAAGGTCTTTACTATGCAATTTCCTAAATGACGTATATGTGATAGATGAAAGCTTCAATTTCCCAACCTTTTGCAGTTGTCCCTTTGCCATGTCACAGAGATTTTGCTATAGTAAGAGTGGCACAATATACAGATATTCCTGATGCAGCGTTGCCGCTCATTCATGGAAGATAACACAGCCATCACATACCGAAAGGAATATCAAAAAGGAACACTTATGTATAAGAAAATACTCTTAGGCATGGTCGCCTTCGCCATGCTTACCATGGTTCTTGCCGCATGCAAAATTGAAGATGCATCCACCCTTGCTAGTGGCCCTGCAGCCCATATGGGTGCGGCCGCTTTCAAGGAAGCCTCTGTTAACGTCAAGAAAGGCGAAAAGCTTAACCTCGTTGACGATGTTGCGGTGAACCACATTATTGTCAATGGCACATGGAACGGCTCAACTCAGGTTCCTAAACTGGAGCCTGGCGCTCCGAAAGTAAATGCCAGTATTACAGGCGGCTCTCAAGCAGTGGGTCCATTTACTACTGCTGGAACGTTCAACTTGTACTGCACGGTTCACGGAGGGATGCAGATCAAAGTTATTGTAAGTTGACAACATATCGTTCGGTATAGCAGCAGAAGGGGCACATCTATTTGGTCGCGCCCCTTCTTCATTGATACACTACTATTACCGCTTCCAAGAAATTTCCCTTCATTCCCGTTCACTTCTAGCAGAAACCTCTGGTACTTTCGTGGCAAAAGAGGCATAATTGTGCAGTTCTCATGGGCTGTTATGCTATACTCTTCTAAGTATGAGCAATACAAAAAGGGAATTTCCGATCTTATGCAGCTACAATTCTTAGAACAATGGAAAAAAAGCTTTTCTCCCGCCTTTTCTCTCAAATGTGGAGCTATTTTCGGTCTTTTTTTGCTTAGCATTCTTGTCGCTGCTTGTGGCAGCAGTTCTACCAGTGCGACAAACCCTGGTGATCCCCCGGTTACGGCTACAATCAACATGGACGGAAACAGCGGCTCACCAACACCTCCACTACAGCCCTACTGGTGTGGTGCATGGGCGACACAAACAACTCCTCCCTTTGGTACAGCAACGGTAGGCGTCTATGCCAAATTCACTCAAAACGTGAACGGCAATCCTCAAGGCGTAGACGGTGCTACCGCAGCAGCTACTGTTCAATGGCCTGATGGCGCACAAAGCGAAGTAACAGGGACCACAAGCACAGATGGCCTCGTTGTCCTGGCAGTCTCTACCGCTAATAGAGCCGACGCTGTCAATAAGATCACGCTTGTTACTGTGTCCTTCGCCAAGGATGGTGTTCCACCTTGTAATGTTCCTCAAGATCGCGCAGCCTTCTTTACCCTTGTTATCGGCACAGCTGCTACAGGGTCGCCGGTAACATCGACAGGGACAACTACAAACTCAGGAGCAACTCCAACGGTTGGAGGAATACCGCCTGGACCACCGACAGCAGTGATACCTGGACCAACACCGAAACCAACGAAGACGCCCAGACCCAGGCCCTAGTAGGAAGATCCCTTGTGGGTCTCCTCCACACCATATGCATACTGATAGGTCTCCCCGTATAATACACATAAAAGTGGAACAATTTATCGTATTGTCACTTAAGCAATTGACAATGTAACCTTCATTGTGCTAATCTCTCTTCAGTTAAGATTCGTTACTTACCCTTTTCTGCGTTGACTTCACGTCGCTTTAGAGATGAAAAATAGGAGAAGAGGTGGTGCGGCGATCTAGCTTCAAATCGGATAGCCACTACATTGCTATCCTCATCTTCACTATTTTCACCTCTCATACCGATTTCTGAGGAAAGGAGTTTTGGTAACGCCGCTCATAGTATTCTGCCTTTAAGCCGGATGGAATTTGAAAAGGAATTATCGCGTTTTTCTTGGCGTTCACTCTCAAATGGGCGAGAGAAGAGACGCGACTAGCCGAGATGGAGGTACCATCGATGACGATGAAGCGCACAATTACCATGACCGTAAATGGTCAAAAGCATCAATCGGAAGTCGAGCCACGCACGTTGCTCGTCTACTATTTGCGAGACATGCTAGACCTGACTGGAACTCACATCGGGTGCAACACCTCTCAATGTGGAGCTTGTGTGGTGATGCTCAATGGCGAGGCCGTAAAGTCATGCACAATCCTCGCGGTTCAAGCTGATGGCGGCGAAGTCACCACCATTGAAGGACTCGCTACTGATCAAGATAATCTCCACCCCATTCAAGAAGGCTTCTGGGAGAAGCATGGCCTGCAATGTGGCTTCTGCACTCCTGGTATGATTATGGCCTCCTATCAGTTGCTTAAGAATAATCCAAACCCCAGTGAAGAGGAGATCCGCAAGGGTCTTGAAGGGAACATTTGCCGCTGCACTGGCTATCAGAACATCGTGCGTGCCGTTCAGTATGCGGCTGAACATATGCGTACTGGTACCTCCGAGCCAGTAGGTGCAGGCGAATAACTTATCGCCCGCAAGGACGAGAGAAAACAAAGCATCGTTTTCTATCGTTTTCCTATTCATTTCTCACCATTGAGAAAGGACTGTACACACATGGGCATCTCAGCTATGCTTGGCTCGCCGATCAAACGGCGTGAAGACCCTCGACTGATTACTGGTCAGGCTACCTATGTTGGTGACATCAAACTTCCTGGCTTGCTCCATATGGTGGTTCTTCGTAGCCCCTACGGTCACGCGCGCATCAACAGCATCAATACCGAGGCCGCACGCCAGCACCCGGGCGTTGTAGCTGTCTACACCGCAGAAGACCTCAAAGGGGCCGTAGGCAACGTAGCCGTTGCCGTTCCTTTAGGACATATTGCCAATGGTATGGGCGTTCATGGCCCACTGGCTGAGGGCAAGGTACGTTTCTATGGCGATCCAGTTGCCGTCATCATTGCGGAAGACCTCTACACAGCTCGTGACGCACGTGACTTGATCGAAGTCGATTATGAACCACTCCCAGCAGTCACTGATGTCGAGAAAGCCATGCAGCCCGATTCACCACTCCTCTACGAGGAGTTCGGCACCAATGTTGCCTTCGGGATGCACCCACCGACAGATGAGATCGACAAGGTCTTCGAGCAAACAAAAGCTGACGGGGGTGTGGTTGTCAAAGCACGCCTGGTCAATCAGCGACTTGCCCCTGTCTCTATGGAGACACGTGGCGTTGTTGCGGAATACCGCAAGTCAATGAAAAGTCTTACCGTCTGGAGTTCATCACAAATTCCTCACTTGCTGCGTAACATATTAGCGGCAACAGTAGGACTCCCTCAGAATCAGGTCCGTGTCATCGTACCAGAAGTTGGAGGAGGCTTCGGCTCCAAACTGAATGTCTACCCGGAAGAACTTCTCGCAACCTTCGCTTCTATGAAGACGGGACTCCCCGTCAAGTGGATTGAAGAGCGCGATGAGAACCTTGCCGTAACCGTCCATGGACGCGACCAGACTGACTATATCGAGGTTGCAGCTACCAAGGACGGGAAGGTTACTGGTCTGAAGATTTATGGAATTTCTGACCTCGGTTCGTATTGCCAGATCTTCACCGATGTGATTATGATTGCCTTCGGGTTTCCTGTATCCTGTGGTGCCTACGACATCCCGGTAGTACACCTCAGTGCTGATATCGTCTTCACGAACAAAGCAGCTACCGATGCCTATCGTGGAGCAGGTCGCCCAGAGGCAACGTACATTGCAGAGCGGGCGATTGATCTAGTAGCTCATGAACTGGACAAAGACCCGGCTGAAGTACGAAGACTTAACTTTATCCAGCCAGACCAGTTCCCGTATAAGTCGGCTGCAGGGGCCGTCTATGACACGGGCAACTACGAGGCTGCTCTGCAAAAAGCCATGGAGATTATAGACTATAAGAACCTTCGTGCTGAACAAGCTCAAAAACGTGCCGAGGGGAAGCTGATGGGCATCGGCATATCCTCCTACATTGAAATCTGCGGGTTTGGTCCCAAGGGAACTGCACCAGTTGGTCTCTATGAAAGTGCGCGTGTGCGTGTCGAGCAAAGCGGCACCGTGATGGTCTATACTGGCGCTTCCCCGCACGGTCAAGGAGAAGAGACGACCTTTGCCCAAATCGTCGCTGATGAGTTTAGCATTCCAGTAGAGAACGTCCTGGTTATGCATGGTGACACCGATTCCACACCAGAGGGACGCGGCACCTATGGTAGCCGCACCACGGCGGTCGGCGGTGCTGCCGTCTTCAATGCTGTCCAAAGGCTCAAGGAGAAGATGAAGCAGATTGCTTCCCACATGCTAGAAGCTAGTGCTTCCGATGTGACGCTAGAAGATGGAAAGTTCTCAGTTAAAGGGTCGCCCCAGAAGTCTGTCGCCTTTAACGACGTGGCTACAGCAGCCAATCTCTCCAATACGCTTGCCCCTGGCATTGAGCCTGGGCTGGAGACGACCGTCTTTTTCGAACCAGAGGCATGTGTCTTCCCCTTTGGCACGCATATCTGCGTGGTCGAGATAAACAAGGACACTGGTGAGGCAGAGCTCACACGCTTTGTTGCGGTCGATGACTGTGGGCGGCAACTCAACCCGATGATTGTTCAAGGGCAGGTTCATGGTGGTATTGCTCAAGGCGTTGGTCAAGCCATGTTTGAGCAGGTCGTCTACGGTGAGGATGGTCAGCTTTTGACATCAACGTTGATGGACTACGCAATGCCAATCGCCCCAGAGTTTCCTGAATTCGAGCTTGATCACACCATCACGTTGACACCAGTCAATCCGCTCGGTGTGAAAGGAGTCGGTGAAGCCGGTACTATTGGTTCGACACCGGCAGTTGCGAACGCCATTGCCGATGCACTGAGTGTAGCGCATGTTGACATGCCCTTCACTTCCGAGAAGTTGTGGAAAATCATCCACCAACAGTAGAACCCTTTCCTGGAAGACAGCTGGTCCTTCTAGACCAGCCGTCGCCCAGTTGTTCAGTAGGTTCTAAAATATGGTGAAGAGGAGAAAATGCTATGTCTGTTCCCGCAGCATTCGATTACCATACGGCGAACACGGTGGATGAGGCCGTTGAGTTGTTACAGCGCTACGGCGATAGTGCTAAAGTGTTGGCAGGAGGCCACAGTCTAATACCCACGATGAAACTTCGCCTCTCCCAGCCTGAGCATCTCATCGATATTGGTAGAATTCCTAACCTGTCTTACATTCGTGAGGAGAATGGTGTCATTGCTGTTGGCGCGATGACAACCTATACACAGCTTGCGCGTTCCGAACTCCTGCGCCAACACTTCGCGCTGCTCACCGATGCGGCTTCGGTACTTGGTGATCAGCAAGTCCGTAATCGGGGCACGCTTGGCGGGAGCATCGCGCACTCAGATCCCGCTGGTGACATGCCTGCCATCGTGTTAGCTCTCAAGGCCGAGATCATCACGCAGAGACCCAACGGCAAGCGCGCGATTGCGGCCGACGATTTCTTCGTGGATACGTTCGAGACGGCTCTACAACCAGACGAACTGCTCACCGAAATTCGTTTTTCCATCCCACCTACCCGTACAGGTAGCGCGTATATGAAGTTTGAAAACAAAGCATCACACTACGCAGTAACGGGTTGTGCAGCGGTTATTTCCCTGCAGCCGGACGACACATGTACAGCAGCGAGCATTGCGATCACAGGAGCGAGTAGCAAAACCACTCGCGCCAGTGCGACCGAAGCTGCCCTCGTCGGCCAAAAGATCAACGAGGGCATCGCCGCCGAAGCAGCCAGCCACGCCGTCGAGGGTCTTGATTTGATCGAGGACATTCACGGCTCCAAAGCCTACCGTAGTCAGATGACCATCGTCATGGCGCGACGCGCCATTCTGAAGGCGGTAGAGCGGGCATAGACTATACTCATCAACAGATGTATCGTACAGAGGACGAACCAGCGCTGTTCGTCCTCACTATGACAGGTAAAAAGGAGCATCCCTGATGTCAACAGAAGCAAACAAGGCTCTCGTCCGCCGTTACTATGAAGAGGTCTTGGCCAATTAGTAAATTATTCACTATACATCAAACCAGGAGACGTGGTAGCTATCCAGGCAACACCATTGGCTGCCCCCCTTATAAAAGCAGTGTATCGTGAAGTACTACGCGTAGGAGCACACCCACTACCACAAATTCATTTAGAAGACCTGGAAGAAATTCTGCTGCGAGAAGGTAACGATGAGCAATTGACGATACTTTCTCCCGAGACAATGGTCCTGGCGGAGCGGGTAAATGCTCGGCTCTCCATCCATTCCAGCAGCAATACGAAGGCCCTGAGCGGTATTAACCCAGTACGTTCAGCACTGCGTCGCAAAGCATATATGGGTACAAGGGATACCTGGCGTAAGCGAGAGCAGGTAGGAGAGTTTCGCTGGTGCTTGACACTGTACCCTACCGATGGCTTTGCTCAGGATGCGAATATGTCCCTTTCCGAGTTCGAAGAATTTGTGTTTGACGCATGCTTCCTTAATGAGCCTGATCCTGCTACCAAATGGAGAGAACTCTCTACTCAGCAGCAGCACCACGTTGATTGGCTGAGAGGTCACAAGCAGGTACATATCCTGGGAGAAGGCACAGACCTGACACTTTCGACAGAAGATCGCATCTTTATCAACAGTGATGGTAAGCGCAATTTTCCAAGTGGGGAGTTCTTCACCAGTCCCGTTGAGAACAGCGCGAATGGTGTCATTCAATTTGACATTCCCACAACCTATGATGGGCGAGCTGCGGAGGGCATTCGCCTCGTGTTCCGGGAAGGCAAAGTTGTCGAAGCTAGCGCGCATCAAGGCAATGACTTTCTACAGCAAATGCTCAATATGGACGATGGTGCACGTTACCTCGGCGAGTTCGCCTTCGGCAACAATATGCGTATCAATCGTGGCACAAAGAATATTCTCTTTGACGAGAAAATCGGCGGTACCGTGCATCTCGCACTCGGCAACAGCTATCCAGAGACAGGTGGTGTCAATCACTCTGCCTTGCACTGGGATATGATCTGTGATCTCCGCAAATCAGGTGAGGTTTACGTTGACGATACGCTCTTTTTGAAAGATGGGAAGATACTGGTGTAGGAGCCCGATTTGTCGCGCTCCTACTTTTTACACCAAACGACGAGTTGCTAATACTTCCCCTTATGGCTTAGAATAGATGTACGACACTTTTCTGTGCTACATGGCACTCATTTTGTATTGGAGGCTTTCGTTGGAGCAGGAATTAGAAACAGTACCTACGTTTGCTACTATTGAAGACATACAACGGGCCATGTTTGCCCAAAATTATATAGCTGATCGTAGTCTTGCAACTACCGTGTTCCTCGCACTCAAACAACGTAAGCCGCTTCTATTGGAGGGCGAGCCAGGAGTAGGAAAGACAGAGGTAGCCAAGGTGCTATCTGCCCTTCTTAACACAAAGCTGATTCGCCTTCAATGCTATGAAGGCATTGACGTGAGCACTGCTGTCTACGAGTGGAACTACACTCGTCAGATGCTCCATATTCGGCTGATGGAGGCAGGCGGTGTCAATCGGCAAGAGGAGCTAAAAGAAATTTTCGGCCCCGATTTTTTGATGCAACGCCCACTGCTACAGGCTATCGACCCGGTAAACGCACGACCACCCGTCCTGCTGATCGACGAGCTAGACCGCAGCGACGAGGAGTTCGAGGCTTATTTACTCGAGCTACTCTCTGACTTCCAGATTACCATTCCCGAAATAGGAACTGTGAAGGCAAAAGAGCCGCCCTTCGTCATCATCACATCTAACCGCACACGCGAAATTCATGACGCCCTGCGCCGACGATGCCTCTATTATTGGATTGACTTCCCCACTCTGGAAAAAGAGTACTCTATCATCACAGTGCGTATGCCAGAGGTACCCACACGACTTGCTCGACAGGTTTGCACCTTTGTTCGTGAGCTACGCACCGCTGATCTCTTCAAAGCACCAGGAGTCGCGGAGACGTTGGATTGGATCAGTTCGCTGCTCGCGCTTAACCAGACCGAACTTATCGAGGGGACAGTACGGGACACACTTGGAGCACTTCTCAAGTACCAGGATGATGTGCTGAAGGTTGGGGGTGTAGACCTGAACAAGATACTACAAAAAATACGGGGAGTCTCGTAAGGATGAACGTACCTTCACAAGAGCAAAATGGGGATAACAGTAATACTCCTCCTTTGGAGATGCGCCCATTGGATATAGAGCGCGGCGAACGTCTACTTTATCGCTTAACAGAGTTTGGGCGTATTCTCTGGGAGGTCGGCATTGGTGTGGGACCGCGCCAGATGCTTGATCTTGCCGACACGCTCGCTTACATCGATCTCACCAACAAAGAGGATTTCTACAACGCGCTCAAGTGTAGCCTCATCACCAAGCACGAGCAAGAGGCAATATTCAACCAGATGTTCAGTTACTTCTGGTTTATGCGTGATAAGCAGGGCAAGAAAGACGATAAGGGAGGAACCGTCAGGCGTGAGGAGCGTCAAATGCGTCTTCCGCCTTCCGAGCGTAAGCGCTTAGCTGAGCACATGAATGCAAGCGAGCAGCGTAAAGAGCTTCGTCATGAGATGCGCCAAACAGAGCGATGGCGTGGCCGTGACCCAGAAAAAGACGATGACGACGATGATGCAGGCAACCCACAAGGCACAGCTTATAGTGCTATCGAGCAGCTGCGCAAGAAAGACTTCGAGAACTTTACCTGGGATGAGGTGCAAGAGGCCAAAAGGCTCATGGCAGAAATGCGCTGGCATCTGGGGATGCGCCCTACACGGCGCAAGATGCCGTCCCACACAGGCTCGTATCCAGATATGCGCCGCTTAATACGCCGCAACCTGAAATATGGTGGCGAACTCGTCGAACTGACATGGCGCGACATTAAGCACAAGCCACGTCCTCTCGTAATTATCTGCGACATCAGCGGTTCTATGAGTCTCTACTCGCGTCTGTTGTTGCACTTTATTCATACTATCTCAAATGGATTGATGAATGTCGAAACCTTTGTCTTTGGAACGCGACTAACGCGCATCACTCGTCAACTGACAAAACGAGATGTTGATGATGCGGTACGTGACGTATCTAAGTCAGTACAAGACTGGTCGGGTGGGACACGCATCGGCGACGCATTGCACTTTTTCAACCAAAGGTGGGCAAAGCGTGTGCTAGGACGCGGAGCAGTCGTACTCATCATCAGCGATGGATGGGACCGCGGCGAGTCGAATGTGCTCCAGGCCGAGATGGACCGCTTGCAGCACAGTTGCCATCGCCTGATCTGGCTCAATCCTTTACTTGGCTCACCCGATTATCGCCCGCTAACTATTGGCATGAAGACGGCACTTCCATTCATCGACAATTTTCTGCCTGCTCACAATCTAAACAGCCTGATAGACCTGGGCAATCTACTTAGTTCAATTGATGATAGCAGACCGGCACGAAGTGCTGCCTCACGACACAAAGCCATAGCAGCGTGGAGCAAACCCAGGCGACCCTAGGAGGTTTTAGCATGCTTGATGTGTTACCCGATATCGAAAAATGGCGCGAACGCGGCGAACGCGTTGCCATCGCTACAGTTGTCACTATGTATGGTTCAGCCCCGCGTAGACCAGGAGCGAAACTCGCGGTAAGCGAGAGCGGCGAGTTAGCAGGCTCAGTCAGTGGTGGCTGTGTAGAACCTGCCGTAGTGCATACCGCTATGGAGGTTATCGAGGACGGTAAGCCGCAGATGCTCGAATTCGGTATCACCGAAGAGGAAAACATCGAACAAATTGGTCTCGCCTGCGGCGGCACCATCCACGTCTTCGTCGAACGCCTGGATTGGTAACCTCGTATTTATCTAATACTAAAGAACCGGACGCATGTAGATAACACGTCCGGTTCATATACAGTGCTGTGTTAAGGAGCCTGACATGAGTGAACTATACGAAGAACTAAAGAATCAACTCAACAGTGAAAAGGGCGTGGCACTGGTGACGGTAGTACGTGGTGCTGAACATGTTGGCTCTAAACTCCTTGTCTTCCCCAACAGAACCGCCCATGGAACGTTAGGTATTCCTGCGCTTGACGCTCTAGTGCTTCCAGATGCCGAACGAGCTATCTGGAAAGGTGAGGCATATACGCATACCTATACGCTTGAGGGAACACCCGAGTCCCAATCTTTCGATATCTTCATAGAGGGTTTTGCGCCTCCTCCATCACTTATCATCGTAGGCGCGGGACACATCGCCATCCCTCTGACAACGTTCGCTAAAACGCTCAACTACCACGTTATTGTTGTCGATGCACGCGCCGCCTTCGCCACGCGTGAACGCTTCCCTCACGCGGACGAGTTGATTGTCGAGTGGCCCGATGAAGTTTTGGAGAAAATGGATTTGAATCCGTCTACATCAGTAGCAGTGCTGACACACGACCCCAAATTTGATGAGCCGACACTTAAAGTAGTCCTTTCACGTCAGGTAGGCTACGTCGGAGCTATTGGCAGCCGCAAAACTGGTGAAGAGCGCGCTGAGCGACTCAAAAAACAAGGGCTGACAGATGAGCAGATACAGCGTATTCATGGGCCTATTGGCTTGAATATTGGCGGCGGTACGCCAGAAGAGATGGCACTAGCAGTTATGGCTGAAATCGTTGCGACACGTCATGGTAAAGATCGTACCGCTGTGCTCGACTGGACAAAAAAATAAGCAGAGGCGCAACTTCCACTACTCTCATTCGTCTATACATAAAGAAGGGGTATAGGAAAGAACTTCCAGCTCGTTTATAGGACATTGGGTGGGTAGCAAGAGCATCATATAGTGTCTTGTTGTATCATTGCATATACGTACCTAAAGAAAAGGATAAGCTATGCCTGATAATTTTTATAATCCAAATGATCCAAATCAGCCACCACCACCACCCTCACAGGGCTCACAAGGACAGCAGGGCAAATTGGTGCTTGGAGGCTTTCAAGATCCACAAAAACGTGCTCAACGCCAACCATATCAATATCAACCACAGCCTCCCCAGCAACAGCACGGATATCCACAAAACTACCCTCAGCAACAGGGACAATCACAACAATACCAGCAGCAAAGACAGCAAGTACCACCAGCGGCACCAGCGCCTGGGGTACAACCATACCCTAACGGCTATCCTTATCAGCCTAATGGCCCTAGAACACTGCAACCAAGGCGACGCTCACGACGGCGTAATGGTTGTGCGATAGGATGTGTCACGATGTTACTCATTCTGCTTGTTGGGGGAATATTCACTTTTTCCACGGCACAGCGTGTGCTAGCGTTTGGTTCTGCTATCTCCACGCAAACTCCGCTCAGTACACAAACAGGCTATATGAGTACAGCTGATCGCACAAACGTCCTCATCATGGGCTATGGTGGCGGCACTCACGATGGAGCGTATCTTACTGATTCGCTATCTCTAGTGAGCCTACTCCCTCAAAGCCATCATACCTCGCTTGTCTCGGTTCCGCGTGATCTCTTTGTGCAGTATCCACCTAATTCGGGCCAGTATAGCAAGATCAATGCGATCTATGAGAACGCTTCCAACAACAACAAGGACCCAAAGGCGGGGGGTGATGCAGCGGCACAAAAGATTGCTCTCATCACGGGTTTAGATGTCAAATATTGGGTGACGATTGACTTCGAAGGATTCCGCGAACTGATTAATTCCATCGGAGGCATTGATGTCTATGTCCCTGACTCCTTTAACGCGTGCTATCCTAAGAATGATGACGCGAACAAAGATGCAAGTTGGATTAAGGTTCAATTCAACAAGGGTATGCAGCATATGGACGGTGCAACCGCCATCCAGTATGCTCGTGCGCGTGAGCCGCTCGCAGTGTGTGGAATGGGCACGTCCGAGAACCCTGCCGAGTTAACGGATTTTGGACGCTCTGCACGACAGCAGATCATAGTCAAAGCGGTCCTATCAAAGGTAAAGCAGGTGTCAACATGGCCCAAACTCTTTGGTGCAATGGATGCATTGAAAAAGACGATTTACACGAATATGTCGCTTGCCGACTTGTCACAGTTCACCTTGAAGATGGACCTCAACGATCCGAAGACGGCACACATTGGCTTGAGCAATCAGAACGTGTTAGCGGATGGCACTTCAAATGATGGGCAGTACATCCTCCAACCAGCGAATAGTAATTGGGCAGCGATCCCGATGTATGTAAAGCAGCATTTGTATAACTAATGTGACTTTTCGCCTCTCTAGATTGGTCTGTAGAGCCACCTCAGATATCCAGGCTACATTATTTTCACCTCAAATAATGTAGCCTGTGTCCTCTTATAAAAGCCCTTTTCAATTCTTCTTATTCATTTCGATGTGCTTGTCTTTCTCGCCTCATTCCCACCTTCAGCAGGTTCGCGCAGAGGATTCCACAGCGGATACGGAATACCCGCAAGGCGATTGATGGCGACCGCTTGAAGAGTCAACAGCACCACTGCTCCCATGAGTAGGACGAGTTGCCAGGGTTGTCGCAAGATACCAAGCGAGACAATCAGCGTCGTTGCTCCAGCAGGCGGATGAGGCGACTTGAGTAGAACCATTACGCCAGCGGTTAATCCCAGCGAGAGTCCCGCCGCGATGACACGAGGCCAGGTTACTCCAACTGACAGTGCTGGCCCTGCCATCGTTAACCCTGTTACCACAAGGCTAAGATACCCGGCGGCGGTACCAACGGCATGACCAATAAGCGTGTTGCGGGGCGAAGCGCTCGGTGCCGTCGGCGTATAGAAAAACAGAAAGGCGGTCGGACCCAGCGAGGGAAAGATAAATGGGGAATGCGTAATGACAGCCAACACCGACATCAGCGCGATGCTGAGACAGCCATTGACAAAGCTGAAGAGCGCGAGTACTGGGATACGTGCGTAGTGTTGCAAGAGCCAGGGAAAGCGTACACGCAGGAGTATCCCCCGCAGGACATCGGACATCTCCCCACCAATCGGGTGCTCGCGATCAATACGACCAGGAACGTGTCTCCCCGAGTTCTGGCTCGGGAGTTCGCCACTCGTCTCTTGCTGTTCCGACGCGCCTACCCTACGCATCTTTGGTTCCATGTGTTCCTCCTTTTTGCCCTGCGAACAACGTCTGTGCCTCGCCAGTCTATGAGATCAGGCCACTCAGCAACTCACCTGAAAGCAGTGCCATGTTTAGCCACCGGGCCGAGGCGTCGAGTGTGGATGGCGAGCCAGCATGCGGAGCACCAGTAAGCCGCCGAGGAAGACCAGACCGGACATGACAGCCAGAAGCCAGGTATCGGTGCCCTGCCCCGCCAGATAGCGATCAAGGGCAATCGTCAAGAGCCACAGTTGGATGCCCATTAGTAGGATGCCGAGCGCGAGGCCCGCTAGAACCACGGCAACCTGACCAAGGGGTGGCCTGCGTTCAACATCGCTGGTGGTCTCGCTAAGGAGAGAAGGTGCGTCATTCATTGAGGCACCTCCTCCACGGCATACACGGTGGTGCCCTCTTGATGAAGCGCGATCTTTGGTAAGGAGCGCTGTGGCGGACCAGCAAGTGGCGCGCCTGTTTGAGAATCGAATACGCCCTCGTGGCATGGACAAACGAGATTCCCACTCTCCTGATCATGATACACGGCACAGGACAGATGCGTACATCTTCCACTATAGGCAACAAAGCGTCCATCCGGTAGATGAAGCAGAATCGCTTCGTCCTCAGTTGTGGGGTACTGGAAATAGTGTACTCCACCAGCAGGAATATCCGTTGCCTGAGCAATAGCCTGCCTGTGTGCAGACCGGAGCGGATTGAGGTAGCTCAAGGTAGCTATGCCAGCAGTGGCGGCAAAGAGCGCACCCGAGGCCATCACCGTGAAACGAAGAAGTTCTCGTCGCGAGACCTGGTCATCGGCATCCCAATGATAAGGAAACTCAGCCTGCCAACGGGTGAGACGTTTGCGACTCCGTGTACCATTCATCCCCGCTTGGAGTAAACGACTTCTTAATGTCATAACACCCATGCCTCCACTCTGGGTTGGTCTGCTTGTCCAATGTGTGCTCTGGCCTCTTCCAGCAGTGCCACAAGGTCCAATCGCGGTGTCTCCTGTGGTAGTACATGGTAGACTCTAGTATGCACGGTCTGTCCACCAAAAGTGGTCATATTCGCTGGATGCCCCTCACGCTGATTCATAAATTCCTCGTAGTCCCCATACCACAGTGCCTGCGTTGGACAAGCCTGTGCACACCAGGGTTTGAGGTCCTGGCTGGTACGATCATAGCAGAGGTTGCACTTTTTCATCAACCGTGCCTTGATGTCGAATTTGGGCACGCCAAAGGGACAGGCATAGACACAGTTGCGACACCCGATACAGCGAGAAGGATCGGCCTGCTGCACAACGCCTTCGGGCGTGATCAGGATCGCCATAACGGGGCACACCTGGGCACAAGGGGCGAGCGGATCTTGACAGTGCATGCAGACGGTCGGCTGCGTAGCCACACTGACGCCTCGGTTCACAAAGTCCACCATGACCATGCTCTCGCCTTTGTGCGAATCACATTCACGACAGGCGGCCTCACAGGCCCGACAGCCAATGCAGCGCGAGGGATCAACGAATAAGGTTTTGACTGCCATCTCTCTTCTCCTTCCTTCCTTATGCAGACCTGCAACCTCGCTGGCGCGTCTAACTTCGTTCAGCAGGTCTGAAACGTAGCCTTCCGACAGCATAGCTTAGAATGCCTTAGCATCCTTTGCTGGCTGGTCCTTCGTCTCTCCAATGGTATATGGAAACATCTTGGGTGCGTTTTCCGGTGTAAAGTTCTCAGTGCCTCCATCTGTCCTGGAGGACACCAGGGGCACCACTGGAGTGGTCAGCTTCTCCACGATTGCCGCACAGACCTTATATTCTGGAATTTTCACGGTGGGCTCAACGGCTGGATTGGTGAGTTGATTGACCGCGTGTTCGTGTCCATAGTGGTAGGGAATAAAGAGCGTATCCGGTCGGATGGTCGGCACGACAAGCGCTTTAAGTTCCATCGAGAAGCGTGGTGTGCGTACACGCACGATTTCATCATTGACGATCCCCAGTCGCGTGGCAGCCTGCGGATGAACCTCTACCCATGGTTCAGGAGCCTGTGAGTTGAGAAAACCGAGCCTACGCGTCTGATTCCCCGAGAGGTAGTGGTAGACCACGCGTCCAGTCGTGAGGCGGAATGGGTAGGCTCCGCTAGGCTCCTCGGCTGGAGGTCGATACTGAATCGCGAACATCTTCGCCCGGCCATCTGGATGCCCGAACCGCTCGGTAAATAGTCGAGGTGTACCAGGGTGCTCCTCGGATGGACACGGCCAGAAGACACCACCCTGCTCATCGATTTTCTCCCAGGTGATTCCATAGTAATCAGAGACTCCACCTTTGGAGGCGAAGCGTAACTCATTCCAGATGTCTCGTGCCGATTCGTAGGGGAAGAACTCGCCTCGACCGAGACGGCTAGCAAGCTCACGGATGATCTGCCAATCTCCCCGCGCCTCACCAGGAGGATCGGCGGCACGATTAATCTTGATGACGCGGCCTTCCAGGTTGGTGGTTGTGCCCTCGTCCTCGCACCAGACGGTACCAGGGAGAACGACATCGGCTAGTTCTGCGGTCTCCGACTGAAAAAAGTCAATCACGACGAGCGGATCGAGGTTTTGCAATGCTCGCTTCACTACCTGGTTGTCTGGCAGCGAGACCATCAGGTTCGAGCAGACGATGAGGCAACTCTTGATCTCGCCATCAGCCATCAGGTGAACCATCTCCGTTGCGGCTGCACCTTCCCAGGGCAACTCATCGACAGGGATTCCCCAGACATTGGCAATGTACTGACGGTCCTCTGGCACGTCGATGTGCCGATAGCCGGGAAGCTGGTTGACTTTCTGACCGACCTCACGGCCTCCCTGACCGTTGCCCTGTCCGGTGACCATCATGGTGCCACTTCCAGGCTTGCCAACCTGCCCACGAGCAAGGGCCAGATTGATACAGGCCAAGCAATTGTCTACGCCGTGAGTGCTATGCTCAATCCCTCTAGCATGCATAATGAGTGAACTGGCGGCACGACCATAGAGGCGTGCCGCAGCCAGAATGCGTTCAGCAGGCACGCCTGAGAGATGCTCTGCATACTCCAGAGTGAAAGGTTCCACCGCCTCACGCACCTGTTCCCATCCATGTGTGCGATCACGCAGGTAGTCCTCGTCAATCAAGCCATCTCCGATGATCTGCCGCAGCATCGCATTGAGGACGGCCACGTCGGTACCTGGACGAACGGGTAACCAGAGGTCGGCGGTGCGTGCAAGCGGCGTCTCACGCGGGTCAATGACGATGAGGCTGGCTCCTTTGTCACGCGCAGCCCAGATCCATTGCATCATAATCGGGAAGCACTCGGCAACATTCACGCCAACGGCGAGGATACAGTTTGCCAAGGGAATATCGGTCATTGGCAACGGGGCACGGTCAATGCCAAACGCTTTGGCATAGGCCATCGCCGAGGAGGACATGCACAAGCGGCCATTGTAATCCACATGGCGTGTTCCCAGAGCCACGCGGGCGAATTTGCCCATGATATAGCACTTCTCGTTGGTCATCGACGAGCCACTATAGACGGAGACGGCATGTTTGCCATGCTCAGCCTGAATCTGCTGCCAACGGCTGACGATATAATCCAGGGCCTCATCCCAAGTGGCACGTTCCAACTTGCCGCTCTTCCCTCCTCGTCGAATCATCGGATAGCGCAAGCGATCAGGATGGTTGACCTGCTGATAGGCCACAACTCCTTTGGGGCAGAGCGAGCCTCGATTATGAGGAAAATTGCGTGACTCGACGCCTATGACCTTGCCATCAGCCACTTTCAGGTACATGCCACACTGCACACCGCAGAAGGCACAATGAGTTGGCACAAGCGTTTCAGGAACACGCGTCGCCTCTCTCCACGCGCGGGCCTTCCCGTAGACTCAAAATCGTAGTTGAAATCACGATCTGGTTGAAAGAAATCCTTATTGACAGACATCATGTCCTCCCTTTTTATGTAGCCCACAACGCCGCTGCACATCTAGCTTCATCGCTAGTCTGAAATGGCAGCCCACTTAGAGAAACCGCTTGCCCATCAGTTGATAGTACGCCTCACCGCGCAGCACGCGCTTACACGTCGGACAGTACTCCTGGAGCACGCCACGGTTGCCGCCCAAGTCGTAGTTCTGACCCAGGTCGCCCAGGACACCCTTGAGGTCTTGGACGAACTGCTGCGACGGGAATTCCTGATTACAGCGCTTGCAGCGACCAGTCTGGGGCTGCGTACCGTAGTGCTCCACATCCTGGTTCACCGTCTGATACAAGGTGACCCCTATACTGGCAGGACGTTCGATAATGTGGAAAAATTTACCAAAGGGAATCGAGAGCAACCACACCACGACCACCACCTGGTGTGTAAGTGAGAGGAACCAGTAAAACCTTCCTCCCCACCAGGTCGATGAAGCAGTAAGTGCCAGACCTGTAACGGCGATGGCTACGAGGAGGACGAGTGGCACGAGATCGAACCCGAATCTCTGGATGGCGAGCAACCCGGCATCGGTGACCCGCCGCCACAGTGCAATTCCCAGCCCGATCATCAGCAGTGCCGCCGTGAAATCCAGCCCATGGTAGATGGAAAAGCCTATCACTGAGTTGATCGGGAAGATAAAGAGTGGAAGACCGAAGAACCATAGCTGGTACTGAGCATGCGGCTGCAAGGTGAAGTGGAGCCAGCCGAAGGTGAGCGGGAGCGTGATGGCAAGCGAGCCCAGCACACCCCAAAAGATAGACATGTGCGCGACCCAGCGGAGCAGGCCACGCTTGAGGATGAACGTCTGGGCAAAGATATCGGTCCACTAGGCTTTCGGTATGAGCAGAGTGTAGTGCCGAAAGTTGCGCAGCGAGAGAAAATTAACCCAGCCAGCGCGGAAGTACCGCCAGGTCGGCGGTCGGCCAATCCAGAGCGTGTAGCGATAGGTCAGAGCGACGAGGGTAAAGAGTGTCGCAACGGCGTAGCCAATCAGGGCCGAATCGAAGTCACGCAGCCCTCGTGAGCCAATGAAAATCAAAAGAATGAGTACTGCCGCCGAGAGGACGGCAATGAACGTCGCGAGCCTGGTGGAACGGACCAACTCACGTCCTCTATCACGTTCCAACGTACACCTCCTCTTTGCATCTGGATGATCTCACATCTAGCGAGAGCACTCGCCGGACGCTTCATGCCATTTCTTGCGTGTTCTCACGAGCAGCGGTCATCTGTTGCGTGGTGAGATGCCACTTTCTCCAGAACAGCTTACCACGTAGGAGTTTCATAATGCCGTCTTTGTCATTTTCCATGTACTTCTTCCAACATATTTTCCCATGTGGTAGTTGTACCAGAAAGCATGCTGTAAAGGCAAGCAGAGCAAATAAAGAGGCCCACAAAGTGCCTTTTTATTGGGGAATCAACTGAGCGAGGAGTGGCATCTCCACTGTATTATAACCACCAGAATAAATGGGCGAAGGGATAAAGATACAGGGACACGCTACGATCTGGTAATGGCTATCAAATCAGACAACAATCCCTGGCCTGTTTGTAAGCGTCCAGCTCCTGGGCCAATGATTGTCACTTCAGAAAGTGTGTCTGTTTCAAAGGTGATTGCATTTATTATACCATCTACGCGTGCCAGTGGGTCGCTTAACGGAAGTTCTACAGGCTCGACGCGTGCTTCTAAGGGCGTTTCGCCCAGTTCTGGAGTAACTTTCAGAGAGGCAACGAGCTTAATACGCGTATCGTTACGCACAGCCTGACGCATCTGCTCTTTTGTGATCGCGGTGATACCTTGCCGTACCACCTGCTCAGGCTTCAAGGTGTGACTAAAGGCAAGGGCACCCAGGATAAGCGTCTTCGCCACAGCGTCGTAGCCTTCTACATCAGCAGTGGGATTAGCCTCGGCATAACCCTGTGCTTGGGCCTCCGCAAGGACCTCGTCATAGTCGCGGCCTGTAGCCATCATACTCAAAATGTAGTTCGTTGTTCCATTGAGGATACCACGAATGGTACGCACCCTGCTGCCAAGCATTCCTTCTCGAATGGTGCTCAAAACTGGCGTGCCCGCCATGACTGTCGATTCCATACGCAGCTGCACCCCATGCTGTTGTGCCAGTGTAAGCAGCTCATTCGCAGCCAGTGCAGCAGGTCCTTTATTCGCCGTGACAACGTGTATTCTTTTAGAAAGGGCGGCACGGATATGACTCATACCAGGCTCAGCGTCACGCAAGTTCGTACCTGTTGCCTCAGCCAATACATCTGCCCCTGTTGCCTTCAACCCCTCCAGCGCGTTGTCCCAACGTTGTATATCAGGATGTAAGGTCAGGGGTTGTCGCGTCGCGGCAAGTTCTAGTAAAGTGGGGATGTCCAATCCATCTTCTCTATAAATGAAACCGTGACGAGCGTTGGCAACGCTGACGAGCGTAACAGTGAGTCCAAATTGCTGGCTCAACAAGTCTTTTTTGGCGTCGAGCAGCTCTGCTAAGCCCTGGCCTACAACACCAAAGCCAATAATGGAGAGAAGCAGATGTTTCATGCTCTTACCCTATTAATCCTATATCCACGATAATTTTAGACGATCAAGGACGCGCTTGACAGGGCCTAGCTCTTCGATACCCAATTGGCGCGCCACGCGGATGTATACTACAACGCCAACAAGCATCTCCGCTATCAGTTTCACCAACGCAACCAGCGTACCAAGCAAACCTAGCGATTGACTTCGCGTTGTGTCAAGCCAGATAAAAATTGGAACATGTGCCACTAATGCCAGTATGAAGTCGAGTACAGTACGTGTAATAAGAAGAGCAAGACCCATCGCCAGCGAAGCCAGCACGACACGCCCAGCAAAGAGGGACATGGTGCGTACCTGTAGGTCACCCACACGCTGATGCAACAACCAGAACAGGATTACCGCTTCTAGTAAGGCGGCAAGGGATGTTGAGAACGCCAACGCTCCCATACCCCATTGTGGTCCCCACACCGCCACGTTGATGAGCAACAGACTAAGGGCAATCTTGAACACAAACTGTCCAACGCTCACGATAACGGGCGTTGTACTATCACGCATTGCATAGAATGAGCGTGTGAGAATTTCAACAGCAGCAAGCCCTGTTAGACCGAGAGCGAAGAAGCCAAGTGGAATTACTGTTGACTGTGCGTCAGCAAGGCTAAAACGTCCATGTTCAAGCAAGACCTGAATGATAGGGAGACCAAGGACTATCAAGCCAATACTCGAAGGAATCGACATGAACAAGATACTGCGCAACGTTTCCAGGATAGTTCCGCGTACACGATCTAAACGTCCTTTAGCGACATTCTCAGCTAGCGTTGGAAAGGCAGCGGTAGAGACAGCCATACCAAAGATGCCAAGCGGCAAGAGTACTAGTTGCAATGATTGATAATATTGGGTAATCAGACCATTGATACCAGCCGCACCTACTACAGCGACTAAAAGCAGGATAAGACTTCGATCCACGAAGATAGAGAGGTAAAGCATAGCCGCGTTGATGATACGAGGAACCATCTGGCGACCGATCTGTACGACCCCAGGATGTCGCCAATCGAAGGATGGAGTGTAATGCATCCCTACTCTTATGAGACCAGGAATCTGGACCCCTACTTGTAGAAGAGCACCGATAACGACACCCCAGGTTGCAACATAGACAGCAACTTCATCATTCCGTTGCCCATGGAACGCAAAATATATTCCAGGTACTAGTCCCGCAATAAGCCCAACGTTGTACATTACTGTACCGACGGCTGGTAACAGGAAGTTCTGACGAGCGTTCAAGACACCATTGATGACAACACCCGCTCCAAGCGCGATAGATTGTAGCAACATGATGCGCGTAAGAGAGGCAATCAAATCGAGATGGACGAGATACTCCGCGTACTGCTTTACATAGCGCGGATCAGGGCCTGGATTGTAAAGTGGCACAAGTTGCCGTGCGAAGATGATAGCGATGAAAGCCAATACCATCATAATTGCTATAGCCAGATTTAGTGTGGAACTGGCAATACGCCATGCTGTCTTCTCTTCTCGCTCACCAATCATATATTTAGTGAAGACAGGAATGAAGGCGGAACTGAGCGCGCCACCTGCTACGATGTTGAAGATGAGATCCGGAATGAGAAACGCTTGTAAGTAGGCATCCGACGTAGGGCCGGTACCAAAGACAAAGGCGAACATAGATGTCCGAAGCAGGCCAAGAATACGGCTGGCAACAAACGCTCCCGTCAAAATAAGCGACGCCCTCTGGATATTGACACGCTGAATCATCCCCGTATCCTGAGCGGGTGCAATGGCAGGCCGAGGAGCATCTTCAGCGCTACGTTCCGTCTGTGGACGTATATTTAGTGGGGGAGGCATCGAGGAAAACGCTGGCGATACCTCATTGGATGGCGATAGGGATATAACGGGTGACATCTGCACTGGCGATGATCCAGTAGGAAGTGGAGGTACAGCAGATGGTGCCCCGGAATACATCGAAGGTGGGGCATCAGGTCCCCACGAAGGCAAAGATTGTGGTGGATTCAGCGAGGAAGGCTTTTTCGCACCTCTCCCCTTCCACGGAATGACCGTCGTAATATCTGGACCTATGCGCCTCTGTTGACGACGCATGCGCTCCTCACGTAACTGCTGTAAGCGTTCCTGGCGCAATTGTGCCATTGGCTGTGAAGGCTGCGGCGCATTAACATACTGATACTCGGTTCCCTGCTGACTATACCCCAGCGAAGTTCCCATATCGGCAACAGGCTCTTGATATCGTGCTGGCAGGGGAGGATGCTGGACTGATCGCGGCCCGTTCATATACGGAGGCTGTGGTGGCACAGCAGGTGGTTGCGGTGCCGCCGCCTCTGGGTGGTCCTGGTCATATTGCCAGCCATAGTAGCCTGGCTGTTCTTGTTGTCGGGGTTGACCCTGCTGAGGCAGAGGTGGTTGCTGTCCTTCGTTTCCCACTGTTTCGCTCTATAAAATACATGCATTATGCATGGAACATCTTTACTTTTGTATTAACCATCTTTTGGGTGTACTATTGTTTCTCAAGCATACCATACAAGTAGCCTTCTGACTAGTCCAATGCGGAAGGTCATACGCCCATCCATTCTTAAATCCAGAATAAGCGCAGCCGAAGTAATAAACGATGCACAGGTCCTAGTTCTTCACTCCCGAAAATACTAATGAGACGTGACACGCGAAGGTAGATGAAACCACCAGCACTTATGATAAGCATCAGTTTGAGAAGCGCAAATTCGACTTTAGCATTTCAGGCGTCCTTCGTTTGAACAGCAAAGATAGGAAGGGGACAACACGTGGAGTCAGCCCCCTTTGCAGCCTACGCAGGGATGAGCGTGCGAGCACGAAGTCCACGTACACACGCGAAAGCCGCTACAGCGGCAGCAAGGGCCATCATGACGACAATCACCGCAACCCCTTCACTCCCCCCAAGATTTCCCCTCAGTCCCGCTAGCCCAAGTCCTTGACTATCAGCAAACTGTGGGGCATCCACCCACAATCTGACAATCCAGACGATGGTCGCCACAAGCGATACTCCCATTGCTAGTGTTGTGATCGCCATAGGGATGAGCGCATATCGAAGCATTCCTACACTGAACTCGCTGCGCAAAATAACCCGCGTGATCAACGCCGTGCTGATGAGCAAGAGAAAGGTGAAGAGTGTTACCTCGCCCAGTTGTGACGCAATTTCAAGCGGCGGCAGAGGCACAATAGGAGCCTGCGGTGGCGCATTTGCGATGAATTGCATCACGATGAGAAACGCGAAAAAGCCAACTTCAACGATGAGAGTGAGTGCAACGAGCATCAGCACTTGCTTCGGCCTGAACATGAACAGTGCTAACGGGTTGCCGCGCTTCTCGGCGATGGCATGCTTAATAGCGACGAATAGGATGGGAAGCCCACCCAACACAACCGCCAGGAACGCAATATCAGCACTCCAATTGATTACAGCAAACGCAAGCTGGATGTCCGGGTGCACACTCGCTACGACATCGAGTGGTCGGCGGGGATCAGCAACTCGCATCAGAAAGAGGTACGCCATAGCAAAGAAAATGAAGGCACCAAGAGTGATGAGCATAGAACGACGCATACCAAGCAACATTTGCCCCATCCTTTCATATAAGCTACGCAGTGAACAGAGATGCTCCACTAGCATCCCAGCAACGGCCTCGCCGAACATGGGCAACCATAAGCGCATGACACCATAGACACCTTGCTCTTGATAGGCATCACGGCAACATTGTCGAAACACCTGGACTATATGCGAGCCATACTCACGACGAAACTTGATTGGTCCCATACGAATTAGCCACTGGTAGATACGAACAGAGAAGGAGATAATCCACGGTGAAGACGGGAAAGGTAGTTTCTTCATCATGCCCCCTCGAAAGATGGCGCTGGCATCAAGCCACCCAGGAGAGGCTTGCTGCGCGCCACAGCGAGAATCTGCATGAGTCTTTGTGTCTCTGCCTGGGCAACCTGCTGACCAAAGGTGGTCAGTCGATAGTAGCGGCGGCGTTCATCATTCAGCACCGGGTCAGGACGTTCGTCTGCTTCGACGATTAAGCCATCGGCGAGCATATGCTTGATAGATCGATAAAGCGTCGTTGGCCCTATGCGCAGTGTGCCCCCCGTATGTGCTGCGATCTCCTGCATGATGCCGTAGCCATGCCGCTCACCATCTGCTAGAGCAAGCAAGATGTGGAACACCGCTGGGGTGAGTGGAAGCATCGCCTCAGCATCTTGTTTGATTGGCTGCATCTTCTCTCTACTCTCTATTATAACCGTTTAGGCTATAGCCGTTTTGGTTATATTACACGACAACGGTTGATGTGTCAAGTCCTTAAAAGAAATGGGTCTCCGTCCTTCCAGGTGAACTATGTAGGTGATGGTAGGGGCGCAATTGATTGCGCCCGCTCGGAACAGGGATGCATGTGCACGGGCGCAATCAATTGCGCCCCTACCACCACCCGCAAGGACGGAGACCCAAAGAAATTCCAATGCAGCCAGAAACACCGCTTGATCGCGGCTAGTGAAAGGGCTTGGCAATAACGACAAATCTTAGTAAGAATCCATGAAACAAAAGTGTACTTTCTCTGCTCTTACTATTGTCACGCTTTTTAGTGGAATGATTGAGGTTCCATATAGAGGTGGAGTTAAGTATCTGGAGGTTTGATGAATTTTAAGGCCATCTACAAGGGCATAGTCCTTGTAGTCGTTGTTGTTCCCCTACTCGCTACCGTTTTCGCAATGTACCTGCTGTGGCAGCGTGCTGTTCATCCATCGGATGTGATATTACTACTCGGAATGTATACAATCACTGCTCTCGGTGTCACTATTGGTTATCACAGGATGCTGACGCATCGCAGTTTTCAACCGCATCCTATTATCAAATTTCTTTTTCTCGTCATGGGTTCCATGGCTTTAGAGGGTCCCGCATTGGAATGGGCCGCCACTCATACGAAGCACCATGCACAGGCTGACCGTGAAGGCGACCCACATAGTCCCCTCGAAGGGTTCTTTCACGCCCACATTGGTTGGATGTTCCAAGATATTACGGCAGACCCTCATGTATACTGCCACCATCTGGTAAAGGACCCTATTGTTGTTTTTGTTAGCCGAACATTTCTTCTGTGGGTTGGTCTATCACTCCTCGTTCCATTTCTGCTTGGCGGTTGGACAGGTCTCTTGTGGGGTGGCCTTATACGCATATGCCTGGCGCATCACGTCACATGGAGCGTCAACTCGGTCTGTCACACCTTTGGTAAGCGCGAGTTTGAGACAACCGATCAGAGCCGTAACGAATGGCTTGTCGGACTCCTCGCCTTTGGTGAGGGATGGCATAACAACCACCATGCGTTCCCACGCTCGGCCTTTCACGGCCTGCACTGGTGGCAGTTTGATGTCTCTGGCTACATCATCTGGACACTTGAGCGCGTCGGCCTGGTAAAAGACGTGTACCGTATCACACCCGAATTGTTGGCCCGCCGTTCCGCGAGACGAGCCAAAAGCGTTGCAAATATCGCAACAGCAGTAGAGGTCGAAGCAAAGAAAGTCGCTTCATAAGGCTACATATGAGAGAGTATGACGGTGAGATACTCACAGCCATATTCTCTCATACTAGACCTCAGTTTTTCCTGGCAAGCGACTCCGTGCAATCTGGAAGCCATGTGGATATGCTTTTAGACTGACACGAGCAACAGGATAAGGACGATGCGCAATCCATTCTTGCACCCGACGTTCCACATCTTCTTCCGACACAGCGTAGAATGGCATGTAGTAGACAGGATGCCTTTTATCGCCACTGCCATCGTCATATCCGAACATCCACAATGTCATGCTTGTCTCTCCCTTGTCAGACATGTAATGAATCCCTTCTATCCATCTCGCTTTTCAATATCCTACAGTAGACAATGCATAGTAAGCGATCTGCATTAGCATCCCCAACAAGCTTTGCCAACCGCTCTCGACAATCGGTAATGTGACCAATACAAGCCCGTATCAGCACATAATGCCCTTCCTCTAACGCTGGCCCATTCAAAACATAGCGCATCGCCTCAAAATCCATCCGAAGCTGACTACAGATAAGCGCGACTTCACTTTGCTTCATAAATGTGGATGCCTCCATATATTGCTTTAGGTTGAGAATGCATGATACACTCAGAGAAGTTACGACCGCTTTTGAAGCGGGGAGTTCCGAAGATGAAGCGTATAACGTGAGATGCTATACGCTCTTGTTCTCATGCATCATGCACTCTCCATCCTCAATTATCAGGTGGAAGCAGGAAGAATACATAGACATTTCTTGCTAAAACACGACAAAAAGAGAGGCAAATGTAGTATGAGTAATGAAGTTCATCAAGGACAAGTTGTAGTACAGTATCGCAAACTTAGGAATTGGTCTCAACAAGACCTCGCGACGGAACTGCATGTTGATGTACGCACAGTACAAAGAATAGAGCAACAACCGATGATTAAGAACCTCGATAGACGACGGTTCCTCGTTGCGCTGCTCGGCATACCTGCAAGCCTTATGGGATTGGACGAAGAGGCGCAAAGGTCGCAGGTTACAGAGAAAGCCAGCATCCTTTTCAATGATGACCCAATGTCATTCTTTGAAGATCAGATGCAGACCCGCTGGGAAGTTCACCTGATCGGTGGTCCGCTTCGTGCAAATCATGGCTTACACGGGTGGATTAAAGAAGTGAATAGTTTTGCTGCATCTGTCCGAGGAACAGCATGGAATCGACGTGCGCTAACCACACTATGTATGAGTTATCAGCTACAAGGTAGTGTTGCAGGGGATATGATACATTATACCCAAGCACATGCAGCATATCAACACGCGTTCCATATCGCTCAGGAACTCAATGATCCTGAAATGATGGCGGCCGTATACGCTCGTGAAGGCATTGTGTTCATGCGGCAAGAGAAGCCCCTAGAAGCCATTACGTATCTCAATAACGCACTTAACGCGATTAGAGGTAAGGGCTATACCCAACTGATGGGAAACATCTTGCAAGTGCGTTCAGAAGCGTATGCAAAATCACAGCAGCGACAGGAATGTTGGCGCAGTATCGGCCTTGCTGAAAGTGTCCTACAGCAGAGAAATCAGGCTCAAGAACGCAGCCATAGATTATTTAATGCGGCATCGGTGAATGCTCACAAAGGTATAGATGCACTCCTCTTGCACGACTACGAACGTGCACTCATGCTACTAGATAAAAGTCTGACTACCTACAACCCTACACTTACTCCTGGACGCGCCCGACTCCTTGCCCGAAAAGCAGAAGCTTACTACGGGCTCGGCATAATTGATGCATGTACATCGACCGCCGAGGAAGCACTGAGCCTTGCCTGTTCAGTAGGAGCAAGCAATACGCTTACAAGAGTAAAAAATTTACATGCATCCCTATCACAATCATTGTGGAAAAAGGAGCGCAGTGTAGCTCGCTTAGGAGCCTTACTTGCAAACAGCAATTGACGCTTATTTAAGAAACGTAGCAGTATGTCGCAATATAAAAATACGACCATCCATTTGGGAAATGCAAAGCTTGAGGTAAGTCGTATTGGTATCGGTACGTGGGCAATAGGAGGTGGTTGGGGACCGCAACCAGAAACGCAATCTCTCATGGCAATCGATAAAGCACTAGAGCTTAACTGTCAACTTATTGACACCGCCGCATTGTATGGTAATGGGCATGCTGAAAGGCTTATCGCTCAGGCTTTTAAGGCATCTGGTAAACGTGTTACTACCCTGACAAAAGTCTATCCACTTCACTATCATTGGGCACCTTCATCGGGTACATCAATTTCCGACATCTACCCAGCAGAACATATCGTAGCCCAGGCAGAAGTCAGTCTACGGCGTTTAGAGACTGACTGTCTTGATTGTCTTCTTCTACAAACATGGTGCCCCAGTTGGGACGAAGAAACTGATTGGTACGATACGATGCTGAACCTACAAAGGCAGGGGAAAATCCGTGCCTTTGGTATTTCTGTAAGCGATCATAGACCAGACGAAGCAAATGAGGTCATCAAGTCAGGACGCGTAGACATTATCGAAGCAGCCTACAATATACTAGACCAACGGGCAGCAGAACGTCTCTTTCCACTTGCTCAGAAACACAAGATTAGCATCGTCGCAAGAACGCCTTTAGCCTCTGGTGCTCTTTCTGGTCACTGGCATGAACATATGAAATTTCATCGCAATGATTGGCGAAAGCGAGTATTTCATAACAATCTGCTTTCACAAACAGTTCAACGCGTCTCACATCTACAATCACTCATTGAGCCAGGCCATTCGCTCGCGCAGATCGCCTTACGTTTCTGTCTCAGCCACCCCGCTGTAACCAATGTTATTCCTGGGGTACGAAACGTAGAACAAGTCATGTGTAATCTTGCTGCGTTCGAACAGGAGAGCTTCCCCAAAAGACGTTAGATACTATTGCCGAATTGTGGAATAAAGAATTTTGCTATAATGTGAGAACTAGTATAGGCGAAGAAGGCGAGAGATAACACTACCTATTTGACACGACCCGCAAACCCCTATACAATCGCCACATCATGAATACAAATTCTAGAGATTTTGCGTTTTATGTACAATACAAAGATATGATACCATGATGTGAGGAGTTGTATAAAGATGAAACATTTCAATGCGGTTATATTGGCAGGTGGCAGTGGTACGCGATTATGGCCCCTCAGCACCCCCAGTTTTCCTAAACAGTTTTTACCTTTGCCCAGCGGCAAGAGTATGATTCAAGAGACGCTGGCTCGTGTAGAACCACTTATGACCCCTGAACAAGTCTGGGTCGTGACGGGTCGCAGTATGGTAGAGTTAGTACATGAGCATCTACCATCCGTTCCGGCGCAGCACATTCTTGGTGAACCGATGGGACGCAACTCCGCACCCGCTATCGCCTGGGTAGCGGCAACAATTGCGCGACAAGATCCACAGGCGATCATGGCCTCATTCCATGCCGACGCCGTCATCACCAAAGGCGAGGCGCTTACACAAATACTCTACCTCGCCTACGATCTCGCGGAAAAAGGTTATCTTGTGACGCTTGGTATCAAACCAACCGCCCCTGAGACTGGTTATGGCTACATCCGGTTCGCTGATGAGGTAGACGAAGGGTATGGTCATGAGGCGTTTCGTGCCGAACGCTTCGTAGAGAAACCAAACCTGGTAACGGCACAAGGCTACCTGCTCGATGGTCATTACGTATGGAACAGTGGTATGTTCATCTGGAAGGTTGAGACGATCCTTGCGGAGCTGCGAACGAATCTCCCCGAACTCATGAAAAAAATTGACATTATTGTCGATGCAATGGGCACCCCACACGAACGTACCATCCTCGACGAACTATGGCCCACATTGCACACCGTTTCTATCGATAATGGTGTGATGGAAAAAACAAAGAATCTGGTTGTCATCCCCGCTGATCTCGGCTGGAACGATGTAGGCAATTGGGAGCAGTACGGCTCGCTCTTCCCCGCCGACGAGCAGGGAATACATGCTGTAGGCTCTCATTCGGGACTGAGCTGTCAAAATATCATTGTTTACAATAACACATCCCGCCAGATATACACTGTTGGTCTAGAAGATGTGATCGTGGTCGAGGTGAACGATATGACCGTCATTTGTCACAAAGACCAGGTACAGCGTGTCAAAGAATTGGCTGAACAACACAAGAAAAAAGTCTAACAGAAGAACAATTGAGTAGGCATGATAGAGACAAGCCCTGTGACCTCGTTTCTCTATGCTATAATATGGAAAGCTATTGGTATCGTGTAGGAAATGGAGTTCTCCGCTATGCTCTCCGAACAGCCAGTCCTCAGCACACGTGGTATGGTTGCCTGTGCTCACTATCTCGCCACTCAAGCTGGTATTCGCATACTTAACCAGGGCGGCAATGCAATTGATGCCGCTATTGCTGCAAATGCTGTAATGACCGTGGTCTATCCATCTACCTGCTCAGCAGGTGGGGATATCTTTTCGCTCATCTGGGAGGCAAAAACACAAAAGCTTCACGCTTTGAACGGCAGTGGTCGCGCACCTGGTGGCATGACACCCGAGTACTTTGCTGCTCACAATATGCATCGGGTTCCCGACCGTGGCCCACTTTCAATCAATGTTCCAGGCGCAGTTGACGGCTGGTTTGAGGCTCTCGGTCGCTTTGGTACACTTCCGGTAGAAACTATCCTGGCTCCTGCTATCGAGTTTGCTGAGGTAGGCATGCCGGTCACGCCAAAACTGGCTGGCTGGCTGGAGGCAGCAGCAGAAGGTGTGCTTGGACCGTGGAGTAGCAGTGCTGAGGCTTACCTGGCAGGGGGCAAGGTTCCACAAGCAGGTACCATTCTACGACAACAAAATCTTGCTCGTACATATAAAACGCTTGCCAAAGAAGGGCGAGATGCGTTCTATAGAGGGCCGCTTGCACAAGCAATTACAGAATACGTTCAGCAATGTGGTGGCGTATTGAGCATGGAAGATATGGCGCGGCACCACTCGGATTGGGTCACACCTATCTCGACAAACTATCGTGGTTACGAGGTTTACGAGTTTCCACCAAATTCACAAGGCTTAACGGCATTGGAGATGCTCAATATCATTGAAGGCTATGATTTGCAATCACTTGGTTATCAGACGCCGGAGTATCTGCATATCTTGCTTGAGGCCAAAAAACTTGCCTTTGCCGACCGAGACCGCTACGTGTCTGATCCAGCATTCGTCGATGTGCCAGTAGAGCAACTTATCAGTAAATCCTACGCTGAACAGCAACGCACACGTATCGACCTCAAGAAGGCCGCGACTCAGGTTGGACCAGGGCTTGAAAAAGATGGCGACACGATGTATCTTTGTACCGCTGATAACGAAGGCAATGTTGTCTCCCTGATTCAAAGCCTCTACAGGGGCTTTGGCAGTGGCGTCGTCGGTGGCAATACGGGCGTCATGCTTCACAATCGTGGCTCATACTTCTCGCTCGACCCGCGCCATGTGAACTACTTGCAGCCTGGAAAGCGCACTATGCATACCCTCACTCCTGCAATGGTGCTGCGTGACGGCAACCCTGACATGGCTATAGGAGCGATGGGTGGAGATGCACAGCCACAGATACATGTCCAGTTGCTTACTGGCATACTCGATTTCAGGCTAAATATCCAACAAGCTATCTCTGCCCCGCGATGGTATAGCGAACGCTTCCACCTGGAATCAGGGGGAAAAGCACAAGAGCTTGGAGGCCAGCGCGGTGTCGATGAATATCTTGAACGCAATATAGTAGAGGCTGTCGTGCTGGAAAACCGCTTTCCAAATGCAGTACAGCCAGCGCTTAGCGGTCTTGGGCATCGAACACGTATTCGTGGTCCCTGGGAAGATGCCATGGGACACGCACAAGCGATTAAGATTCATTCAGATACCCATGTTTTTGAAGGAGCTGCCGACCCGCGCTGCGACGGACTCGCACTGGGCTGGTAGCAAGACATATATGGATAGAGTAATTGAGTAGTTAAGGGGGGACATATTATATGACAACTCGCCCGTATCGCCATAGCATACCAGAAGAGATACTGGCCCTCTCTCATGAACGCGATCACCTTCGGCGGCGTGGGCAATATGCACGCGCAGATCAACTGAAACAACAAATAGAGGACGCTGGTTACGTCATTAAAGATAACCCGCGTGGTGCTCATCTTGTCATCTTGCCAAGCGTCGAGGTAGACGGGCAGGTCTATCGTACAGTACGTCAACTACCGTCGTTGCTCGATGATCCAGATCACTGCACCTTCTCAGTCAATATCCTGGCGCGCAACACCTACGACCAGACACGGCGCTGTATTGAAAGCGTTTTACAGTTCGCAGGTAACACGGATATCGAGATCGTCATGGTAGATAATGACTCACAGGATGATATCGTCCCGTGGGCTGAGGCATTCAAATATCAAGAACCGCGTCTTCGCGTCCTACATGCTACCCGCATGATGGGAGAGGCGGAGGCCCGCAATATCGGTCTGAAGCAGAGCAGAGGCCGCTATATACTCTTGCTCGACACCAGCATTGAGTTGACCGGAGACATCTTTACTCCACTTATGGAGACATTGGCGGATGGTCGAGTAGGTATTACCGGCATGCATGGTCTTCAGACCGACGACCTTCGTCATTTCGAAGAGAGTGCAGAAGGCGAGGTCGCTGTCGTGGACATCCTATGTATGGCCTTTCGGCGAACGCTTCTCAAGCAAGTGGGATTGTTTGACGAGCGATATCGCCACCCTTATTATATGGATGTCGACTTCAACTATACTGTACGTGACTCGGGGGCCGAAATTATGGTGACACCGAATTTACCAGTAACGCGTCACCTGGAGTCACCTGACAGCGGCATGCCTGATTCCGAACGCACGCGTCTGACGAAGCGCAACTTTTACCGCTTCCTGGAAAAGTGGGGAGACAGGGACGACCTACTTTCAGAAGAATAAATTTTGACAAAGCCAGGGAAATCGACGTGTGAACATTGGTCTTCCTGGCCTTGTCATTGTGATATGATAACTCAATACTCGCAAGCGAATACGTATTCGCTATATATCAAATTGGAAAGGTAGCATTCCTTGCAGACATTACAAAAAAGACAAGATATTCCTAAAGAATATACATGGGACCTCGAAAGCATTTTCTCACGCAATGAGGATTGGGAGCGTGACTACCAGGCATTGCAGAGTCGCCTACCAGAGCTAGAAGCCCTTAAGGGAACACTCTCTCAGAGTGGACAGGCACTTCTAACGACCCTACAAAAGCGTGACGAGCTATTTGAGGCACTCGAACAACTCTACGTCTACACGTCTATGCGCAGGGACGAAGATACTACCAACGGCACCTATCAGGCAATGGCTGATCGCGCCATGCAGTTATATGTTCGCGCCTCCACTGCCGCGTCGTTCATCGAGCCAGAAATTCTCACGTTGCCTCAGCAGACACTTCAGCGCTTTATACAAGAAACACCGGGCCTGGCACTCTATAAACAGCAGTTGGATGATCTGAACCGTCAAAGAGGGCATATTCGCTCGGCAGAGGTTGAGGCGGTCCTGGCAGCGACAGGAGAGGTTACCGACGCACCCGACTCTATCTTCTCGATGATCGACAACGCCGACCTGAGATTGCCAACTATCAAGAACGAAGTGGGTGAAGATGTTGAGCTAACTAAAGGCAACTACCTGAATTTCATTCGTAGTACGGATCGACACGTGCGTAAAGACGCGTTTGAGGCTCTCCATGAAACGTTCCTCAAACAGCGCAACACACTTGGCGCTACCCTCTCATCACAGATCAAGACAGACCTTTTCTATACGCGGCAGCGCAACTACAGTTCATGCCGAGAACGAGCACTTGCACGCAATAACATTCCAGTCAGCGTCTATGACAACCTGATCGAGACAGTACACGAGCATATACCCCTGCTCAACCGCTACATGCAATCGCGCAAACGCATGCTCAAGCTCGATGAGATGCACATGTACGACCTGTATGTGCCCATTGTCGAAGAGACGACCGACGAGATGACATATGAGCAGGCACGCGACACCGTTATAGCTGCACTGGCACCGCTTGGCGAAAACTACATTAATACGCTCAAACAAGCATTCGCACAGCGTTGGATCGATGTGTATGAAACGCCAGGAAAGCGTGGTGGTGCCTATAGTGGTGGTGCCTATAAGACGCGTCCCTTTATTCTGCTAAACTTTCAGAACAAACGCGATAGCATGTATACACTGGCGCACGAGTTGGGTCACTCGATGCACTCGTTCTTCACGCGCACGAACCAGCCCTACCAGTATGGCGATTACACCATATTTGTCGCCGAGGTCGCCTCGACGCTCAACGAAGGTTTGCTCACTGAGTACCTGCTCAAGAACACATCGGACAAGGCTACACGTATCGCCATCCTCAATCACTCACTGGAAGATATTCGTGGTACGCTTTTCCGTCAAACCATGTTCGCGGAATACGAGCAGCAAATACACAGTCAGTCAGAGCAGGGCGAGTCGCTGACAGCAGACGCGCTGACGGAGATGTACAAGGCACTGAACCAGAGATATTATGGAGCAGAAACCGTTATTGATGACCTGACTGGCATCGAATGGGCACGCATTCCACACTTCTACTACAACTTTTACGTCTATCAGTACGCAACGGGCATCTCTGCCGCCTCAGCCCTGGTGCAAAAGATACTGCACGAGGGCCAGGCAGCAGTGGAGCGCTATCTCAAGTTCCTCAGTTCCGGCTCATCCGACTATAGTATCAAACTGTTGAAGAAGGCCGGAGTCGATATGACCTCGCCCGAACCCGTGCGACAGGCATTCCAACTCTTCGAGTCACACCTGACACAGATGGAGCAGCTGCTAGGGATAGCATAAAAACAGAAAGTGGTACTGTACGCTTGTGGGTACAGTACCACTTTCTGTGCTCAAATCACTTCCGCCTTGGTGGCATCTGGTGGGAGAAAAATCCTAGCGACTAGCAGAACGATTTGAAGTAGCCGCCCGCCGTGCCCGAGCTGTCGGTGTTGCTCTGGGCTTTCTCGTGGCTGTCGGATACTGTGGCGCAGTCGCTGTAAAAGAATGTGCTTTCGTGGTTCTACCCAAGCTAGATTGCTTCCTTGCTCCTCTCCTGCCGTCCCTCGCCTTGCCGGAATATGGGCGTTCTGGCAAGGTAAAGCCTTCTGGCTGCGCAGGTGTGCGCACTGGTGTTCCGCTGGTCACACTCTCCTTCTGTCGCCTTGTAATACCGGATTCCGTATGGCTGTCATGCTTTGGCCGTGCACGCCTGCCGCGCTCCTGACCCAGGGAGAAATGTTTGGGGCCACGCACCAGCCGCTGCTCGCCGTTCTGCTCGTGCTCCTGCGTTCCCGAAGCCTCTGGCCTTGTGAGCGGTAGTGTAACAATGGCTTCCTCGTCAATAGTGAGCCGCTGCAATGCGACCGCCTGCCCTAAACTACGCGCCATACGCCGCCATTTAGGTACATCTGATGGCACCAGCAGCGTAATCGCTTTGCCTTGTCGCCCCATTCTGCCCGTGCGGCCAATCCGGTGTGTAAAAAGTTCGCTCGATTCCGGTAGCTCGTAATTGATGACCTGATATATCCCTTGAATGTCCAGCCCACGTGCGGCTACATTTGTAGCAAGCAGCGTCTGCACCTGCCCGTGGCGGAACGCGGTAAGCACCTCTTCACGAGCACGCTGGCTCTTGTTGCCGTGTAATGTTCCCACCGTAAACCCGAGCCTGTTGAGCTGTTTCCCTAACTTCTCGACACCGAATTTCGTTCTACCAAAGATGAGGCTGCTTTCTCCCTCCGTGGAATGCAAGAGGGTACAGAGCGCTGCCATTTTCTGTTCCTGCGGGACCTGGTAAGCAATCTGTTCAATTGTGCTTTGCACACCCGTGGCTGATGCAATATCAACGTTAACCGGATTTTTGAGGAATTTTTTCTGGAGCGAAGCAATCCAGTCCGGCATTGTCGCTGAAAAGAGTGCCATTTGTCGCGTGTTAGGTGTGGTTGCCAGTATCTCTTCAATTACTGGCGCGAAACCAATATCAAGCATCTGATCTGCTTCGTCCAGTACACACATCCGCAGCTGGCTCAGCACTAAACTGCCACGCTCGAGATGGTCCTTCACTCGCCCTGGTGTACCAACGACAATCTGCGATCCATACCGCAGTGCTGAGAGTTGATTGCCATAGGGCCGTCCTCCTACCAGCAGTGCCGTCGAAAGCCGCCGACTGGTTGCCAGCTTGCTCAGCACAGCGTTTACCTGGACAGCCAGCTCACGCGTTGGCACGAGGACCAGTGCCTGTACTGTACGTATGTCCTTGGCTACCCTTTCCACCAGGGGAATGCCATAAGCGAGCGTCTTGCCCGAGCCAGTAGCTGATTGCCCCACCACGTCATTCCCGGCTAGCAGCGCCGGAATTGCCTCGGCCTGAATAGGCGTAGGCTCTGTAATCTCCATATTTGCCAGCACCGCTTGCGTCGCGGGTTGCAAAAGGAGGTCATTAAAAGATGGCATGAAAAAATCCTTTCGGCCAATATGCCCCTTGCGGGCGTAGTACAGCTCCCTGCCAACCCAATGCCTTTAGGAAGCTGTGCCGACAAGGAGTACCAGGAGCAGGCCGTAGGATACGGGAGCAATGCTGCTAGCTGATATCAGATACGAATTTGCGTGCAGGAAGAGATTATTCTACAGAGGATTGCTCAGAGCCCTTTAGTGTCTTTACCAGGGAACAGGATATGTTAGCAGCCTGCTCCATGCCATGCAAACAGTTATAACCATTGCAGTGTACATGATCGGAAGCTAATCGTCAAGTCAAGCTTCAGGCACTGATAGGCTTACCATCAACTTTGCATCAGAACCTTTTTCTATTCTTTTATTTCGACAACCTTTGCTTCACCTATTTATCGCTTTCGACGCCCCAATGTATACGTTTTGCCTATCTTATGAGTATTTATAATAGAGAGCGTACTTTAACGAGTAACTCTGATGTCTCTATGGGTTACACCACAGAGTGAGAGGCAAAGATAGTCCTGTCAGTAGTATATGCATCAGTGGACTTGCTTCGGTCTTCTAGGGAAGTCGGTTCCATTCGATGAATCGACCCGTTTGAAAAAGGAGAGATTTAACATGGACGAGAACAAAGACCTTGGAACAAAGGGAAAGGAAGATACCTTGAAGGGCAAGCTGAACCAGGCTGCTGGCAAGGTACAGCAAAAGGTAGGTCAGGCCACTGGTAACACCGAGATGGAAACCAAGGGCGATGCAAAGCAGGCTGGCGGCACTATGCAGTCAACGGCTGGCAATGTAGAGCAGAAGGTAGACCAGGCGATCAACCCGGACAAGTAAGCTTCATAAGCGTGTTGTGCTTCTTGCCAACACACGCAGACAGAATAAAAGAGGGGGCCAACCTTGACGTTGGCCCCCTCTTTTATTCTGTCTGCTTACTTCGAGGGATTATCCCACTCGCGTCCGTCTCTCTCAATCAATTCGTTGGCCTCTTCAGGCCCCCATGTACCCGCAGCGTAAGGATATAGCGTACCATCCATGTTCTTTTCCCACGCTTTGGTGATGCTATCAATGATACGCCATGCAGCCTCGATCTCGTCGCGGCGAATGAAGAGCGTTGAGTCTCCTAACATGCAGTCGACGATAAGACGCTCGTATGCATCTGGCGATTGAATGCCAAAGGCACTTTTGTACGAAAAGTTCATATCGACCGAGGCGAGATGACGTACGGCTCCTGGCACTTTCGCGGCAAACTTTAACGAGATTCCCTCATCTGGTTGAATGCGTATCGTCAGGCGGTTAGGTACCAGGCCCTTTGTATCCTCTGGTTTATAGAGCTGGTGTGGCACACGCTTGAACTGAATCGTTACCTCAGAACTTCGTGAAGGGAGACTCTTGCCTGTACGAAGATAGAAGGGAACATCAGCCCAGCGCCAGTTCTCGATGAACAGCTTGAGCGCGACATAGGTCTCGGTCTTGGAGTTTGGATTGACGCCTTTTTCTTCCAGGTATCCGACTTGCGGCTTTCCATCGATGACGCCCGCCGTATATTGTCCTCGCACCACGTCATGCGTCACTTCCTCAGGTGTGAGCGGTGAAATGGAACGTAGAAGCTTCACTTTTTCATCACGGACATCCTCGGCATCGAACGCGATGGGTGCCTCCATAGTAGTCAGGCAGAGAATCTGCATCATGTGATTCTGCACCATGTCTCGGATAGCACCCGAAGACTCGTAGTATTCCGAGCGCGTCCCGATGCCAATACTCTCTGCAACAAGAATTTGTACATGGTCAATATAGTTTTGATTCCAAAGCGGCTCGAATATGCCATTGGCAAAGCGAAACGCGAGAATGTTCTGGACTGTCTCTTTCCCCATATAGTGGTCAATGCGAAAGATCTGATTCTCGCGGAAATACTCACCAATCTCAGTATTCAATTGTTGCGCAGAAGCAAGATCACGTCCGAAGGGCTTTTCAGTGATGAGACGTGTCCACCCGTGGCCGTCCGGCCCCTGCTGCCATGAGGGTTGCGCCAAGCCGGACTTACCCAGGTGCTCGACGATCTGTGTATCTAGCTCTGGAGGCGTGGACAGGTAAAAGAGGCGGTTGCCTTTGGTGTCCTGCTCTCGATCAAGCTTATCCAGGAGATCAGACAGTTTGTGATAGCCCTCATCATCATCCAGGTCTGCTTGACAATAGAAGAGTTTCCTGGCAAATGCCTGCTGTGCATCAGCATCCAGTCTGTCGTCTTCTGGCATATATTTATTGAGCGACTCAAGGGCCATCGCCCGCCACTGATCATCATTCATGGGACGCCGCGCATAAGCGACTATACAGAAACCTTCTTGCAGCGGATGATCGTGCGAAAGATGTGCGAGTGTTGGTAAAAGTTTACGTTGGGCAAGGTCGCCAGTAGCACCAAAGATGATGATAGAACATGGTTCTGGAACATGACCATCTTGCCATATTGTGTGCTGCTTGAGTGGATTATGAGCTTGAACGCCTGGTATCATAAAAGTTTCTCCCTCTCTAGGAATTTCAGTATCTATAAGGTAACACGGTTAGGATACACTATACACAGACAAACTTCGTATAGAATTCCACAATAAACACGTGAATACTTACAACACGTTGCAAAGAAACAGTGAGATACTGCGAGATTACCTCTTACAAAATGCTTCGTTCAATGTCATTGTCCATACACATAAGCAGTGGTGAATATCTTACAATATATTTGTACAACAGAGCTTAGAAGAGTTCCTTCATCAAAGCAATACCTTAACATCTAATAATACGTAGGAGAACGAGATGGCGCGTACACAATACGACATGATAATCATCGGAGGTGGCTCAGGTGGACTTACCGCCGCACGCATCGCAGCATCGTTGGGAGCAAATGTGCTGTTAACAGACAAGATTCGTCTCGGGGGAGATTGCTTACGCTACGGCTGTGTTCCAAGCAAGAGCCTGCTTCATGTAGCACGCGTGGTTCAGCAGGCAAAAGAGGCAATGAATCTAGGGTTGACGCCTGCGAACCTGGGCGTTGATATGGCGAGAGTCAGCAAATATGTCCAGGGGGTCATAGATCGCGTAGGGGAGGCAGAAAAGATTTACGTGGAAGGTGTTACCGTCAAGTTCGGTGAAGTAAGCTTCAAATCCCCTACTGAACTGCGTCTCAACGCTGAAGAGGTGACGAGCCGCAACACTCTTATCTCTACAGGTTCACGTCCTGCTATCCCGCAAATAGAAGGTTTGGCAGAAGCAGGCTACTTCACAAATGAAGACCTCTTCGACCTCAACAATCTCCCAGCATCTCTCATCGTTATTGGAGCCGGTCCTATCGGTGTAGAGATGGGCCAATCGTTCGCACGTCTGGGCACTCAGGTGACGATTATCAACCGCTCCCAACGTGTTCTCCCTAAAGAGGATTCCGATGCGTCCGCTACCCTCGCAAAGGTGCTGGCATCCGAAGGTATCAACCTTGTCTTGAACACAACACTGCTCAAAGTCAGTCGCAATGGTGATAAAAAGGAGGTCACGGCGAAGCAGGGCGACAAAGAAGTGACTTTTGAGGCAGATGAAATCCTGGTCGCATTGGGGCGTCAGCCGAATATAGAGGACCTGAATTTGGAGGCAGTTGGTATTAAGCACGGTCACAAAGGTATCGAGGTAGACGAGCACCTTCAGACCTCGGTACCAAACGTCTTTGCCATTGGAGATGTCATAGGCAGCTATCTTTTCACACATGTCGCCGCCTATCAAGCAGGAGTCGCGGTCCGTAACGCGCTGGTCCCGGTTGGCAAGAAAAAGGTTGATTACCGTGTGGTGCCATGGTGTACCTTCACTGATCCAGAGGTGGCTCGTGTCGGACAGACACGCGAAGAGGCAGAGAAACAGCACAAGGATGTACGTGAAGAGGTATTTCCCTACGCCGAAATTGACCGTGCGCAGGCCGAGAACGAAACCGCGGGTTTTATCAAACTCATCCTGGCTGGTAAGAAAGAAGAGATCGTGGGAGCACATATAGTCGGTCAGCGCGCAGGAGAACTACTGGGTGAAATGACACTCGCCATGCAACACAATATGACGGTCAACGACATTTATAACACCATTCATGCCTACCCAACCATGGCCTCTGGTATTCAACAAGCCGCATTTGAGGCGTACCTGAAGAGCGATACGGCTGCCAGCAACCGCAAGATCGTCCGTACGGTGCTCAACTTCCGGGGCTAACAGGAGGAAACCTGATGGGGACAAGCCCCACCACTACATTTTGTAGAAGGTTTCTTGATAAAGAGAAATGTAGTGGTGGGGCTTGTCCCCATCAGGTTGTTTTATAGCTGCTTTGTCACTTTTTTCTTGTGCGGCGCACTGGTGTAGACGTGCCGCAACATAGAGATTGGATGCGAGAAGACAATAGCCACAATCACACATACGAGAATGGGTGCGAAGATCGAGAAGGCAAGCGGTGGCGTGAAACGGACGTGTAAGAGAAAGAGAAATAGACACTGTAGCACGATAAGTAATGCTATTACTCCCGTCGTAATGAACGCGAATGCCGCGGTCCAACGAGCACGTAGTCGAGATTGTAGTGTTCTATGCCGCAGCTCGGCCTGCTCACGGGCCGTGTTCTGCATGACGAGCAACTTCTGCCGTTCTTCCTCAAGCTGTTGATGCTCTTGCTTCAGCAGTTCGTTCATGCGTTGTACTTCTCGCTTCAGGTAGAGCACCTCGACAAGCTGTTTGTCTTCTACCTGCCTGGCGTACAACTCAACCGTCTTCTTTACATCATGAAACATTCCGTGGGCGTTCTCAGGTGAGAGCACTAATGTCTGAGTGGCCTCAGATACCACCTTTTGCGCTTCCTCTTCAACAGCATCCTGAAAGTTACTATAGAGTTCCTGATACCGTCGTTCTAATTGAAAATGAGACTCCTGTAGCCTATTGCGTTCGTTCGTCACCTCTTGAAGATGCCCCTGATAGTGCTCCACTTCTTGTAATTGACCACTGTGAATGACGGTCACTTCTTTTTCAAATTCATCCTGAATAATATTGTACTCAGAGATGAGCCGTTGCATCTCGCTACGCATTTCCTCCAAGTTGTGACGCAACCGTCTATTCTCTTCGCGGAGTTGCACCACTTGTCGCCAGGCGACCTTCGCGCCTGGAGTATCAGAGGTATCAGCGCTTACACGAGGCAAAGCATCAGTAAACTTCTCGCTCTGCTTCTGTTGCAAGATGCTCTGCCTTCGTTCGCTTAGAGTACTGCGACGATCAAAGGTACGTGGCACCTGTCCAAGAGGACCGGTCGTCTGAGTAGTATCATCTTCCGACAGCATCTCTTTCTCCTATATTCTCCCCGATGTCGCAGCAGAGGACCATATAGCCAATACTGCATGTCGTGCATCCAGAAAACTTATTCTCCCTCTTGCAATTATGCATAGAAGAATCTCAAGATGCAAGCCTTTTGGGAAGAAATTCAGGCAATATCTTCCAAAGATGCAGGAAAAACATCTCCTAAATGGCGAGAGAGAAAGCCGAGTAGCACCTCGTTATACTTATGCGGATCGGTATCGTAGGCACCGCAATGTGAGCCACCATCTACAAAAAATGTTTCGAGTGGGGCCTCACATAGTTTTGCCTCAGCAGCGATTTGCCGTGCATGAGCAATAGGAATGAGCTCGTCTTCAACGGCATGGATAAGTAGTACGGGAGTGCAGTTCTGTTGTAGGGCCGTCTTCGCTCGTTTCTTCCAGCGTTTGAAGCTTGTATCGGGGCGAGCGACAACGCTGTAGCCGAAGCGCAATCGAAACGCGATAAATCCTAATGAGGTAATGGCCCAAACAAGCGCAGGGAAAAGGATGCTAAGTGGGCGAAGGACTGAAGGCCATCGCCTACTTTCTCGCGTGAGCTGGTAATGTACGATACGACGCAGTACATCGTCCGAACGGGCATAGGGGCTATCAGCCACGATTGCAGCGACGTGAGGACTGGGAGGAGTCAGCAAAGCAACAGAAGCTCCCATTGAGAAACCATGAATGACTACTTTGCCAGGAAGTGTCTCGGGCTGACGAATGGCAACCTCTATTGCTGCCTCAAGATCACGCACCTCAGCATTACCACCGCTGGTCAACACACTATCACTATCACCATGTCCACGGAAATCGAAAAACAAGACGTTGTAACCACGCCTGTGCTCCACCGCAGCAATCCAGCGCATATAGGAGCGATTTATTCGATAGCCATGACACAAAATGATAGTAGGGGAGAGTCGCGGCTGTGCCCAGAAATCTCCACAGAGCAGAGTACCATCACTAGTTTGAAAGAGGAGTGCTCGCTGGCACGACCGAGGAGGCTCCGTTTGGTCAGGCGGTATCTTCCAGGTGAAGGTGGACTCGTCCACGAGGATATGTGGACGCGAGAACTCGTCTACAAAGCGATGCGCTAAAATTCCTAAACTACTGGTGACGGTAAGCCCCAGCACACCTGTACTGGTTGCAAGACCAATAACAGTCCAACGATGTAGCCCTGACATAAAATCCTCTTTTGGCTTCTATGCCCATCACAGCGCTTCTATACTAATAGAACGCAAGCAAGCACAAAAAATGTTAGAGGTGAAGAATACCAAGCAAAATTGCAGTATCTCCCCATCTCCAGGAAGAAATAGTAGGGTTTCAATGCCCCTATAGGGAGCTGGCTATGGTTTCTGACGAAATTAATCAGATAACAAGGATAAAACTCTTGTGGGGGTCTCATTTATTACATCCGTGTCACCACAGGATCAACATAGGATTGTCGGCGATGGGTGTAATAAATGAGACTCCTACACAGTATGCACAACCACATCATACGATAAAAACCTATCAGCTTCCGGTTCCCACCATGGCTAACTCGGGCTTCTCCTTTACGGACCCTTGAGTGCCAATCATATCTGCTACTATTTTACCAGAACTCATGACTCCTGGTAAGCCCGCACCTGGATGAGTTCCAGCACCCGCAAAATAAAGATTGGGAACATCCTCACTCTGGTTGTGTGGACGGAACCATGCCGATTGTGTCAGCAGCGGCTCAACAGAGAAGGCACTACCCATGTAGCTATTCAGCGTGTCACGGAAGTGCAATGGGTCGATATAGTGTTCAGAGATGATATGCTTCGACAGGTCGGGCAGGTATCGCTCTTCAAGGTAGCCGATGATCGAGTCGCGGTAGGGCTTTGCCATGCTTGTCCAATCAACTCCGCCAGCAAGATGTGGAACGGGCGAGAGGACATACCAGCAATCGCAGCCCTCCGGCGCGAGAGATGGGTCCGTCGCGGTAGGACGATGCAGGTAGAGCGAGAAATCGTCTGCCAGTCGCTTGCGCTTGAAGATGTCGTTGAGCAACCCTTTGTAGCGAGGTCCCATCAGAATTTCGTGATGCGCAATATGATCGTACTTGCGGTTCGTCCCGAAGTAGATTACGAACAGTGACATAGCATAGTTCATGCCCTTGATCTTCCTATCAGTATTCTTACGGCGGAAGCGCGCAGGCACCATATTGAGATACGTATATGCGACATCAGCATTGCTTACTACAGTAGCCGCAGGAACAAACTCTTCACCTCGAATTTGAACGCCCTTGGCACGTCCTGTACTCTCATCAATCACAATATCAGAGACTTCGGTATTGAGTGCGATTTTGCCCCCGATATCCTGAAAAAGTCTTACCAGAGCACGCACAAGCGCTCCTGTTCCACCCATCGTATACCAGACACCAAACTTCTGCTCCAATGTATGAATAAGAGCATAGATCGAGGTGCTCTGGAACGGATTACCGCCGATCAGCAAAGGATGGAAGCTAAAGACCTGGCGCAGCTGCTCATCTTTGATGTACTGGCTGACGAAGGACGCCACCGACTTTTGGGACTGCAAGCGCACTAGATCGGGTACAACCTTCATCATATCGGAAAAGTTCAAGAATGGCTGGTCGATGAGTTCAAAGCCAGTCTTGTAAATCTTCTCGCCCTCTTTGGCAAAACGCAAATAGCCTTCAACGTCATCGGGATTGAACTCGCGTATCTGGCGCAGGATGTTTTCGCGGTCACCATTGTAATGGAACACCGAGCCGTCCTGGAAACGGATATTGTAGAAGGGATTGATCGGGACAAGAGTAACGTAGTCTTCCGTCTTCTTGCCACACAGCGTGAAGAGATCATGGATTAACCATGGTGCAGTGATGATCGTAGGGCCACCATCGAAGGTAAAGCCATCCTGCTCATAGACGTAGGCGCGTCCTCCTGGCTTATCACGCTTCTCTAACAATGTGACATCATGTCCCTGCGTCTGAAGGCGAATGGCGGCACTCAAGCCACCAAAACCACTTCCGATGACAACAATATTCATAAAATTCCTCTATTTCACAGTTAGCAACCAGCGCCAGGAAGTACAGAAGACACAGAATTCCCTGTGCCTCTCCTTGCTCTCCCAACAGGTTGTATGCATATATTACGTTCAATAAACACCAAATACCACAAAGCATAAATTTCTGTACTATAGAGACGACCACGCTTGATGAATAGAGTATATTTTCTTCAGGAGCGCACTCTCAAGTGCTACCTGATGTGTCGCATTTCATTGGATCAGGTTCGTCTCATCCTTTATGCTAGAGATTGGAAGCCATATGATACAATGTACGCTAACGTCTCTAATATTGTACACTATACACTAATAGGACAGACAATTAGCGGAAGAAAGGCAGAGAGTAGGCATGAATCGGCGTGCTCCTCATTTTCATGCAGGATTAATGACAGATATGTACCATCCTGACTCGGCATACATCTCGTGGAGAAGCGGTCTTAATGGACCTACCACATTCGATCTCTACACACGATCAGCACCTTTTGGGGGTGCATACCTGCTTATTGCAGGGGTAGAGGCAGCGTTAGAGTTTGTGCAGGCATTTCGCTACACACCAGAAGAGCTGGAGTTCCTTGCTCGCATCCGTGACTATGATGCGGGCTTCCTCGACGAACTAGCAAACCTGCGTTTCACAGGGGAAATTCTTGCCCTTCCCGAAGGCACCACCGCCTTCCCCAACGAACCTATCATGAGAGTCACAGCTCCGTTTCGTGAAGCGATACTGCTCGAAGCGGGTCTCCTTCAGGCAATCGGACTCTCTACTCTCATCGCGACAAAAGCCTCCCGCATTGTCTATGCTGCGGAGCGGGGCCACCCTCGACGGGTTGCGGAGTTCGCGTTTCGTCGCGCCCAGGAGCCATTAACGGTTGCGCGTGCCGCCTATATCGGGGGCTGCGCCAGTACCTCCTTGCTCAATGCCGCCTATGAGTTCCGTCTTCCCGCCACTGGCACCATTCCACATGCACTTGTCGAGCTTTTTCCTTCAGAGGAAGAGGCGTTCCAGGCAACAGCAGAGGCATACAATCGCTACACCTTGCTACTCGACACCTACGACACGCGCCAGGCCATTCATACAGCGATAGGGGTTGCACTCCGTTCGCAGGAGACACTTGGTCATACACTCGCGGCTGTGCGCCTGGATAGTGGAGACCTCGTCGCAGATAGCATTTACGTACGCGGACAGCTCGATAAGGCTGGACTCTCCAGTATACGCATTCTTGTGAGCGGTGATCTCGACGAATGGAAAATTACAGAAATGCTAGAATCGGGGGCAGCCGTCGACTCCTTTGGAGTAGGTACAACATTAGGAAGCGGCGCAGGCTCAGTTGAACGAGGCATCGCAGGCGGCTCTCTTGGTACCGTATACAAGGAGGTCTGGTATGTCGATGAGTCAGGGGTAGAGTATCCCAAGGTAAAGATCGCAGGACCCAAAAGCACATGGCCGGGCAAAAAAGAAATCTATCGTCATCCTGAATGGAAAGAGGATGTCATTCAACTCGCGCAAGAGCCGCGACCCGACAGCTATCAACGGCTCTTCCGTCCTGTTATGCGCAATGGAGAGATGATACCGGGAAGTATGCCCCCGCTCTCGGAGATACGCGAACTTGCCCAGCAGAATCTACATGACCTTCCTGAGCAGTACCGTGCGCTTAATGTCGAGGAACCTTACTCCGTCCGCTTCAGCGAAGGGCTCCAGTCGCTACGCAGGCAGGCGGCGCAACTTGTAGGAAAGAGCATCTAGCAAAGGGAGAATTTATCACAAATATAAGGTATACTCTAAAGGATGCTTGCTCATTGCAAGTTCTATAGCATCCACAATGACAGGGAGACAGTGCTATCATGAGCGAAACCTTGAAACAGACTCGTAGTATTTGTTCCACGTGTGGAGAGATCGTGCCAGCCATGTACGAAGTGCGTGACAATGAGCAGGTTTTCTTCTCACGGACATGCCCCACACACGGTGTAGTCGATACAGACCTCGGCTATCACGCCGCTTACTACCGTAAGTCGTTCGACGTAGAGAAGCTCATGATCCAACGTTATGGCGATGGAGGAAATACTGATATCTCAAAGGGTCTTTCACCCTTTCCACTACGCAAGCCAGCCGGACTCGCCATTCTGGAGGTCACAGAGCGTTGTAACCTCACCTGTCCCATGTGCTATGCCTACTCCAGTCCCTCAGAGCGCGACTACTCATTGGAAGAGATTGAGACGCGTCTCGATCAGTTGATTTCGGTTGAGGGCAAAGGCATTTCACTTCAGATATCTGGGGGTGAACCTTCGGTACGCAAAGACCTGGATCAGATCGCGGCAATGGTAAAGCGTAAAGGCTTCGGCCAGTTAGAGATGGTAAGCAACGGCATCCGTCTCGCACGCGAGCCAGAGTTTGCCCAGAAACTCGTTGACTGGGGCTTCACCTCAGTCTACTTACAGTTCGATAGTACACGACGTGAAGACATTATTAAATTGCGTGCTGAGGATCTCTGGGAGGTACGTGTGAAGGCCATAGCAGCCCTGGAACGCGTCAAGTTGCCCTCGACCTTGGCGGTCTCGCTCTACGACGGTTTGAACACCGACCAGATTCAACAGGTCGTTCACTTCGCGTGGCAACATCCTGATACAGTCTGCGCGCTTGCATTCCAAGCAGCAACTCCCTTTGGGCGCTTTCAAGTTGATAGTGATGAGACAGGCCAAACAGAGCAGAAGGTACCACGCAAACTGCGTATGCCAGAAATTCTCAAGCTGATAGAGGAACAGACTGGCGTCTCGCAAGACTTATTCTTCCCCGTTGGTGAAGGGTCGCCACTCTGTAACACCTTCTCGCTACTCAAACATACGAAGGATGGCTACAAGCCCATCGCGCCGAATTTCACCTTACAGGAGTTCATGGAGGTGATGGGGCCACGTCCTAACATGACGCTGCGGATGCTCACTCGTGGTCGTGCAGCCGTCCTTCCACAGATGGTGGCGAATATCGGCGGCAGCCTCAAGCTGATGAAGACGCTCTGGCCCCATATCGGGACCGACCCCTCGTTCTGGACCAGTCGCAAGACGCTTACGCTCTTCGTCAAACCCTTCATGGACGAGAGCGATATCGACATGAGCCGAATCGAGCGATGTTGCTTCCATAACGCATCACCAAGAGGCGTTATGTCCTTCTGCGCATTGAATGCGAAGATGCGTCCTGCTCAGCCACATGCTCAAGAGGGCGCTTTTGTTCCACTACCCACCAGACGCACAAAGCAGCAGCAAACAGTCGTGGCTCATTAGCAAAGAGAATACAAGAAGTCGTGATACAGTGCGACTTCTTGTATTCTCTTTTGTTCGCAGCTACGCCCCCCAGCGAGACCCGAATAATTTACCACTGGAGTGTTTTTTCTGTGCAGGAGCACACTCATTTTGTCGAATGACGAAGAGGGCGATCAGGACACTGATTCCAGCAAAGGCAGCACAGCCAACGAGTGCGTATTGAAAACCTCCAACAAGCGCGGCTTTGTCCGTTTGCCACGAGTGGCTTTCTCCATTATGTCAGTCCTTTAACTTATCCAACTTTTCTTTCAGGTCATCTCGTTTTATAAATTGCATCATCCTCTCCCTTTTATGCGATACCAGCAAAGCGTAGAAGGTCCGCCATCGTGAAGTGGCCTTGCTGTATAGCTGGCAATGTTGGCCTCCACTCGGTCTCAGCGTTGCGATAGGAGCTAGGATCACCATCAATAAGGCCAATCAGCACTTCGGCGACGATGCGACCGCCGACATCGCCCAATTGCTCGCCTCCGGTTTGTACATCGGCCTCCTTGAGAATGTAGTACCAGAGTGGCGTCTCGCCCTTCCATTGCAGTCTGTCTAAACCGAGTTGCTCTTTTGTGAGTGGTTCAAGGCCCATTACCCTGGCGATAGCTTCTCCCGACGGAAGGTCGAGTGCTCGTCCTCGCTCAAGGTCACGGTATGCTAAAGAATGTTCTTCGGGAATATTTGTTTCTCCGACCACCGATGTTGGCAGGTCGATGAGTGTATGAGCGATCAGTGTGCCGATGCGTTTGCTGGCCTGGGGCGGGTGCTGGTCATTCGTATTGAAGAAATACGCCCAGTCCAGGACGTAGTCATGCTTCACAGGACAGGTACCGGCACATTCAGGAAAGATTTGACCCTGGGCACCAGATGCATTCAGCGTGTAGATTGGCCTGATCTGACTATGACCAAAGCGATATACAGCATCCGCGAACTCTACAGGGATGTAGGGGCGCTCGTCGTAGGAATAGTATTTCAGACCATTCGTCAAAACATCGTTGACCAGAGCCTCACCGACAGTGAGCGGAAGGAACTCGTGAACAACGATCCATTGATAATGCCACCGCACGAAGCGTTGTGCTTCGCTGAACACATTTGCAGGCGGCACGCCCTGAGTTCTCAGCAGATCGACAACTCGGTTATGGAACTTGAGGAAGGCCAGATGCAGTTGTGAGATGATCAGATGCACATCATCTCGTGGGTCGCTTACCAATGCCCGACCCTGCTGATTTCTTGGCAGATCATCCCTCTTACCTACGTCGTTTACCCCTAGCAAAAACTTGTCAGGATCATCAAGATCGTACAGAAATGGCTCACCTGTAGGACCAGCTCCATAGAGTGCTTCAAGGTCGAGACGTGGAGTTCGGAAATTACGCAACTCCTCCAGGCGAGCATGATGCAGGAGAAGGCTGCGATCAGCAGTAATATCGTGAGCAATGAGTTGACCAAAGAACGTGAAACCAGCAGGAATGCGAGGATTATCAGATGCAGTGCCCATAGTATCTAGTCGCACCGTGTCGTCCATGACGGATCCTGATCTACCTAATGTCAGTAACGTAGTTTCGTCATCTTCGGGACCCGGCAAGCCAGGAAACATTCTTCCGTACTTGCTATCATTGCTATCGGCACTGTGCGCTAGGGAGGACTTCAGATGAGGGGCAATAACACAACTGTGAGTAGCCATAAAAATCTCCTTGAGAATTTAGGAACGGCAGAAAAGAGTAACGAAACAACTTCATCTTTCAACGAAGTGACTCCTTACTACCATATTTGACCCAAGCGAGCGAGGCAAGAATCTGTGGTAGCTACAGCATAACACAAAAGCGGACCCAACAACTAGAGAGTGTATAATAGTGAGAGCATTACTAGTTGTGCTGATGCTTCTATGCAAAAGGCTGCTTTACTGGTAGTACGCAAGATATCATGAAAGGTTCAGCTTCATGCGCTTCTCGATCATCATGCCGGTGTTGAATGAGGAGGTGGTACTCGAGAAGTATCTTATTCTCCTCACACAGCAATGCATACATTGTGACTGCGAAGTGCTCATTGTTGACGGGGGCAGTACCGATGATACCATCTCTATTGCAGAGCGGTACGGACGCGTTGTACACTCGCCTCGTGGTCGAGCAACTCAGATGAATGCTGGTGCCAGTGTCGCACATGGAGACGTATTTATTTTCCTACATGCCGACACTCAGCTACCTGATGACGCATTTGATGCTATCGAACGTGCCTTCGCGTCTCCGTATACTGTTGGTGGAGCGTTTCGCATACAATTTGACTGTTGTCACTGGTCCTACCGCTTTGTTGCATTTGTGACAAACCTACGCTCACATCTACGCACTCTTTTTACTGGCGACCAGGCATACTTTATTCGCGCCAAGAGTTTTCGAGCCGTTGGCGGCTATCCCGACCAGCCCTTGATGGAGGACCTCGAGATTATTTCTCGCTTGCGTAAGATTGGTAAAGTCGTGCTGTTGCCTCAACATGTAATAACCTCGGCCCGACGCCATGATAAGCTAGGCTTGATGAGCAGCATACTCTTCATGTGGTATTTACGCGCACTCTATAAGTCTGGTGCCTCTCCTTTACGGTTACAACAGATGTATCTCGATATTAGATGAGAGGTTGCTATGATGACACACCTCTCGGTTATCATACCCACATTCAATGAGGAGAAGTGCATTTATTTTACCTGCTTAAGGTTCATCCCACTGCATACGAGTGGCTCTGGCCTCCTATACGATAAACATAGAACAATATATTACTGCTTGTATCCAACCTCTTCTGTTGTACGTTACAGAGAACAGGAAGAAACAGAGCAGCGAAACAAAGAAGGAAGCGTGCCTTCTATGGCAGAAAGTATTACCCAACCTGATAAGAGCTACCCCCACGAGTCGGTGGTGACAACCGAGACGGAACAAGATGGCAGCGAACAGCAGACAAAAGGCATAGCTGCTGTGACTCAGCCTCTCGTCTCGTCACACGTCATCTGGACGCCACGCTTTATTGTTTTATTCTTTCTGACCCTCATTGTCGGGCTAAGTCTTGAGAGTCTACTCACACAGGGCTGGTTAAACGGTTTTTATAAGGCCGAGTGGGTCTTGCTTGCTCATACTGCATTGATCTTTGCTTGCATGATACTTCTTGTCATTCGTGCACGTTCACTATGGATGCGTGTGGGAGGCATCTTTGGCTGTATCTGGGCAGTCTTCACAGGGGCAGATTTCGTGGCAAGTCTGCTCTCCGTTAATGCAGGGTCGGGAACAGTGGTACAACTGTATGCAGCTATGAGTAGTGCGCTTCTCGGCACCTACATCTGCCTCTCTACCAATCACGTACAGTTCCGACGCTGGGACAGCTGGTTCTTCAGGCTAGCGCATCTCCTCGGAGGCAGTGCTATTGCAATACTTTACTTTCACTTAGGAGGAGGACATCCTCTTAAAATACTTGCGAATGCAACCGCCACAGTCGAACTCTACCTCTGCATCTTCATATGGTGGCTACGCCCCTCCTGTTGGAGATGCCAACCTTGTCCGACCTTCCTCTTCGGCATTGCACCACTTATTCTATTGCTACAGCCAGTGATAAAGGCTACTGACCTGAGCACCTATTTCTTCTTTTCTCAGGTCGAGTTGTTGTGTCTTTTGCTAGGGGTCATGAGAGTCTTGCAAGGCGAGGTACGAGAGTAGTGTTTCTTCTTTACTTATTGACGGACAACACCCCACATGACAAGAACAATCAGAACTGCTCCGGTACCATTATTCAGTAGATGCAACAGAATCCCAGGCCAGATGGAACGGGTGCGCCAGCGGAGAAAAGCGAGCGCTAGTCCGATGACGAATAGAACTACGAAAGAGCCCGGGTCGGCATGGGCTACAGCGAACAAAAGCGCGCTAAAAACGATAGCTACTCCAACTGGCATAGCACGTAAGAAACCAGGTAAAACCAGGCCGCGAAAGAATGTCTCTTCACAGATAGGAGCGACAAGTACACTTGCGATGAGTGTTGCATAGGTTGTAAGCGGTGCATCTTTACTCTGTTCGAGGATAACCTGGTCGTTGGTTTGTAAGTGCAGATGGAAAACAGTTATGAGGTACTGGTACAACCCATTTATGGCGAAGAACGCGAAGAAGAATACAAGTATCCAGGTAAATGTGCTTACCCAGTTAAAGCGTCTAAAACCAAGTGTATGCATAATAGCTGCCCCGCGATGCTCAACAGAAGTAGGGACCGTGCGGTTGGCTATGTAGAACGGCGCGACAAGGAATGCACCTTCGACGAGAAGAGAAAAGAAAAAAACGATGACAGCACTTGTAAGGTCTGCTTGCTGCGAGAGGTGAACAGGACGTGTAGGCTTACTGTTGAGAGTAGAGAGTCCAAAGGCTATGAATATCCAGGGGACAAGCGTGAGAAAAATACCAAGAAAAGTTTGTTGAATAGTCCAGGGTGCTTGCTCTGATGTTTGCTCTAATTTTTGTTCGATCAAGTGCCTCTCCACATTTTCGTATTCAATTATACCATAAAGAGCGTCTTTTTGTCTGTAGTGATGCTTCTATTGTTCCAGAGGTGGTGTGGTATACTACCTTCATCGCATTGTACACATTACTAATACGTAGTAGGAAGGATATCTGGTTGGCGGGCACAATTGAAACCCATCCATCTGAAAACTCGAACTGGCGTAAACACAAGAATGCCTGTCCATTCTATCGCGAACGTTGGTTTCCTTGTAACGATGTTGCAAAAGGTGAGCCAATGTATCAAGTTTTCTGTCTAAAAAACACTCCCCCTGTCACGAACGAAGAGCAAGAAAAGTGCTTTCGTAGCAAGACCTGTTGCTGGCGTCTCGCTGAGAAAAGACGAGGAAAGCAAGGGTCTACTCAAGAGACATCAGCGGCTTCACACTGACGATACATCATTCTGGTGAGAAAGCTTATGGGGTAGGCATTCTGCGAAACAGAATGCCTACCCCATAAGCTTTCTCACCAGAATGATGTAGATCAGTTTTTATTCATGAACCCACTGCTCGGCAACGAGCGTGTAGTTCACTAATTCTTCTGGTTTGAAGAAGAGGTTGATTTCCTTGGTGGCGGTTTCTGGGCCATCTGAGCCGTGGATGATGTTGAAACCAATTTCAAGAGCGTAGTCGCCACGGATAGTGCCAGGAATGGCTTCCGCAGCGTTGGTAGCCCCCATTGTTATGCGTACAACACCGATGGCCTTGGGGCCTTCCAGGACTCCCACTACGACAGGACCGGAGGTGATGTGTTTGACAAGGCCAGGATAAAAGGGCTTGCCTTTGTGAACCCCATAGTGCTCTTCGGCTAGTTGTGGCGTGATTTGGATGAGTTTTAGAGCAACAAACTTCAAGCCACGTTGTTCGAAGCGAGAAATAACACTCCCCACGATACCTCGCTGTACCCCTTCTGGTTTCACGATAATAAGTGTGCGTTCCATAATAGCTGCTTGTAAGCTCCTTTTTTATTAATAGCTTGCGACCAACTGCATGACCTGGCGGCAAACTTTTTTCATTTCCAGGCGAATACGCCCGATATTGCCGGGCCCACGGGTAGTGACAACAAGGATGAGATCACCAGCCTCTTCCATTTGAATGGTGCCAATCTTTGTTTCAAGAATAACACGGCGCGTCTCGCCTTGATTGATCTGCATCGTGTAGTTCGTGATAGAGCCAAAGGCGGCGGCTGACATCGCTCCAATCACTTCCTCATCTTCACTGTGTAGTGTTCCAGAGACGATCAGACCATCCTTACCGACAATAACTGCCCCGTACACGTCATCAAGATTGGTCAATCGTTGCAGAATAGTTTCCACTCCTTGACTCCTTTTTTTGCATCTCTATCAGCTAGGCTTTCGCCTTTTTCGCCATGGTCAGTGCCTTGTTGTATGCTTCCATCGCCTGTAGATACTCCCCCTGGCGCATGTAAGCATCGCCCAGGATACGGTACCCGGCTGAATACCTGGGAGCGAGCTTTAGAAGCGCACGCACGTTGCTGATTACCTCACCAAGCAGTTCTGGCGCACTTTTAATGATGATACGATACTCTTGCATCGCCTCATCATAGTCACCAACGAGTTGATGCTGATAGCCTTTGACAAGCCGCCCCTGGTAACTCTGGAGCCTATCTTTTGCTCCACCGACAGCAGGTTGTGGCTCTCCTCCACGTCCTCGCGTAGATGGTAATGGCAAAGAATGTTGCGAAGCAGATCTCTGCTGTATAGGTTGTAAACGGACAGCGGGACGTTTCATCGTTGTCTCTAGTTCGCTATCATAGAACGCATCACTACGAGCAACAGGCACCTTTTGCGTCTCCGATTGTGGAGTAACCGCAGGGGCCTGATTTGGCTCAAACACGGGTCCAGGGAACGCATCAACGCGATTCGGTTGCGCGACAGGGAGTTCTTGCGACATGTTTGGAAATGAGACAGAAGGCGGACTGAATACAGGACTTGCTGACTCGTCAAAATGCGCTGATGCTACCAGAGGTTGCTCTTCCTGTACATCTGGGGCAGGAGCAGGAACCGACCTTAGTTCAGATGCCCATAGCGGCTCGGCAGGAGGAGTAACAGGATCAGGATTGATCTGCGTGGATGATGCAGGCGATACATAGGAATCGGGAACCAAGGGCGAAGCGAAGTTACCCAGCTGTGCTAACGCAGATGAGAGCGTTGCCTCTTGCGGGGAATTCTTTGCATATGTCTCCTCTGGCTGCTGAACTGGGTCACTCTGTGGCTCTATGGACGATGGAGATTGCTGAGCCTGTGCGATAGCTGAAAGCGAGTTAGGTTCCAGCGGAATAAATCCCTGCGAACGCAAATCTTGTTCCAGGTCCTCCAATGTAGTGAGGAGATTTTGTTCTCCCTGCTCAGTTTGTAGAGGCAAAGCAGACGTGTCATCTGACCAGACTTGTGTTTCTGATGCGGGTTCTAGCTCAACTGTTGTTGATGTTGTCACAGGAGGCACAGTTGAATCAACAGGTAGAGCAGGTGTAGCAGCGACAAGTTCCTCTTGAGAGTTAGAGTCCATAGTGGTAGCACCTAGCGATTTTAGCCACTCTGGTCCAAAGAAGAATGGCTCTTCCTCTGATGTATTGGAAGATGCTTGCAATTCGTCTTGCCAGGATTTTTCTGTATCAGCTACAGCGGACCCATGCTCTACCGACTGCTGAGTGGGAATAGCAGATTGTTTCACAGAAGGCTGCTGCTCGCTCTGTATAGATGGCACTGCACCACTTGACTGCTGTTGGTCTCCTCGTTCTTCCTGAGTCAGCATATTAAGCCATGCGGGTGTTTCTTCTTGAGAAGATGACCCCCACGAGCTTGAAATGTCAGCCGTGCCGTTATCCTGTGTGTTGTTCCAGGCACTCACACTATCTGGGTTCAGTTCCGCAAAATGATTCAGGTCGCTCAATTGATGAACGCCTGGCTGATGGGAAGCAGCAGCCGCATCTTCTGCAACATTATGCGACCAGGACTCAAACTGGAAATTGTCCTGGTTGTGAACAGTAGCAAATGTATCTTCTTGTTCTTGAGGTTCTTCTGGCTTTTCCAGTATCCTCCAAGAGTCACTATCAGAACTGGTAACCATAGCATTGGACCAGGAAGAAACTGTAGAGTCCTCTTGTGCAGGGTGCTCATCAGCTTTTGGCTTGATAAGTGTATCTACTCCGTTCCAGTTCTCTAAGTCACTCCAACTAAAGAGGTTATTTGAAGTCGGGGCTTCATATAAAAGGGCATCTGGTACGACAACAGGCTGTTCAGAAGCGGGAACCGAAGGTAAGGCAGCCACTGCATTGTCTGAATCGTCTAAGGTAGCTGGGCTCTTTCTCAGCAGTTTTAGGAATGGATGACCAGGCTGGCTCACCATCATATCCTCAAAAAGCTCTTGTGCTATGACGAGATCAGGATCCAATGTCTCAACGCGCTGGATAAGCTCTTGTGCCTGGTGCATATCTCGGGGAGCAGTCATATGCGCAAGCAGTAGCAACGCTTTTAGGCAACCAGGAACATCCTGAAGAATTTGATTTGCCAATTGTTCAGTGCGATCATATAACCCTTCGCGCCAACAGGCTTCTAGTAATCCAGTACGAGCATCGAGGCGATCTGGGCTCATTGAAAGAACTGTTTCCCATTCCTGTACAGCTTGCGGAAGGAGACCGCCACGCATATAGAGACGAGCAAGACCTGCTCGTGAGAACATAAATCCCTGTTGCCCGGTCTTCGCACTTAAAGTATTGAACTCCTGGCGAATCTGACTATTTCCCCGACTCAGTTCATATGCTTGTTGATAGCAGTCGAGCGCGGTGTCGAAATCCGAAAGACGCTCACAAATCAGAGCACGATCACAGTACGCAATCACATTTTCTGGATCGTTGGTCAATACCCAATCGAGAGATTGCTGAGCATCTCCCACCTGCCCTTGTGCAAGATAGACCTCACCGAGCAGTCGTTGGACCTCTAATACCTCTGGAAGTTGGACAAGGACGTGTTGACACTTATTGAGCGCATCATCGACACGCTCTGCACTGATAGCGTCCTCTATCTCCTGCAAATAATCACGAAGCGTTACTTGTGCCATAAAGCCTGATCTCCTCTTCCCGCTTTACACATCAATAAGCAGTTTCCCAAAATACTCTGCCCGACGTGTATCATCTGGCCCAATGATAGCCAGACGACGCCATTCAGGAGCAAAGCAGGTCCGCGCCACACGCAAAATATCTTCTAAAGTGACAGCATCAATAAGAGCCAGCACCTCGTCAACATTTCGCACGCGGTTGTGTAGACATTCCTGGCTCCCCAGCCAGGAGGCAACCTGTTGTGTACCTTCCAAACCCAGCAGAACCCCCCCTCGCACGTAGGCTTTGGTTCGATGGAGTTCGTCAGCAGGTATGGGCACATCACACAATTTGCTTAGTTCTGCAATAATAGCACGTATCACCCCTTCTGCCTGTGAGGGGGCCACTCCTGCGCTTACTACGAGATTACCTGTTTCGAAGTAACTGTTGAGGTAACTTCCAATATCATACGCTAACCCTTGTTCTTCTCGAATAGACTGAAAGAGGCGAGAACTCATGCCATCCCCTAGAAGCGCATTGATGAGCATGACGGGATAGTAGTCAGAAGACGTATAAGCGGTCCCAAGGGTTGCCAGGCAGACATTTGTCTGCTCGGTATCTTTCTGTACCATTTGTACTGCTGACGCATCTCGTGGTGGCAAACTTCCGGCATACGCTGGAAGATGGCGCGCCTCCCAGTCACCAAAGAGCCGCTGAGCGAGTTGGATAACTTGCTGCTGATCAATGTTACCCGCAACACTAATGACGAGCGAGTTGGGGCTGTAGTGCGACTCCAAGTACTCCAGCATCTGCTGACGTTGTAGTTGTGCAACAGTTTTTATCGTTCCAGCATCATCTCTGCCTAATGGAAGGCCAGGCCACATTGTTTCATCAATTAAGAGATTTGACCACTCTTGTGGATCGTCATGTGTAGCGCTCAGCTCTTCGATAATGACGCTCCGTTCTTTCTCGATCTCGGCAGGATCAAAGAGAGAATGGCGGATCATGTCGGCCATAACACTCATCACGGATGGTAGGTGTTCACCAGGAGCACGAGCAGTATAGCTCGTGATCTCCTTACCTGTGCTCCCATTAAAGAAACCACCAACACCCTCAATCGCCTCAGAGATGAGGCGAGCCGTGGGATAGCTCTGTGAACCTTTAAAAAGCATGTGTTCGATAAAATGTGATACGCCTGCCACATCGTCTCGCTCATAGCGGGAACCACTCTTGAACAAGAAGGCAATGCTAGCGGAACGCATACCAGGCATAGGAGCAGTGAGTAGACGCAGACCATTGTGTAGCGTTGTTCGCTCGTAATTCATTTAAAAATTTGGTACGGAGCCTCTTATCCCCTCATAGCATCCGGGGAGGAAAAACGCCGCTTCTCCTTATACGCCCTAGCTGATAGCCACCTATACAGATATCAACGGTCACAATTGCATTGTTTCAGCATACAAATATTGGCCTCACCTCGCAGTATTATAGACGGTTTCAAGCAACGTCGCAACAGAACACCAGAGGAATAGGAAGAAAAGTAGCCTATTTGGGTACTTTTTATGAAGAACAACTACTCTCCCGACACCCTGCAGCGTTTGCCATACAGGGCATCGGGAGAGAAATTGTCCTTTGCATGTCCTTTTAATACTACTTAAAAAAGGCCAACATCGTTCGCTATATCGCCCAGGCCACCAAGCAATCCCTCGTCTCTATGATGATGACGATGTCCATATTCCATGTCACCGTCAACACGATTCTCTATACCATGAAGCAGCATCTCACCGCCAATGACCGCCGCTGCACCACCGAGTGCGCCCATAGCCATATTACCGCCATTCCCCTGCAAAAATCCGCCTAGTCCGCCTTGTTGCCCTTGAGCAGGCATATTGATAGGGGTGGGTACAACGCCAGCAAGACTTGTGTGGCAACTTGGACAGTTAGGCGTTCCCATAGGAGACATCGCCATACACACCGGACAACGCAGAGTCATGGGCTGTTGCTGGTACCCGCTCTGATTGTATTGATTATATTGCGGCTGTCCATATTGCGGCTGTTGCTGATATTGCGGTTGACTGTATTGCTGCTGTGGATACTGTAATTGCTGGGAATATTGCGGCTGTCCATACTGCTGCTGTGGATATTGCCCTGGCGGCACATAGTTTGCTCCCGATGGTATCGCAGGGGCAGCAATTGGAGTTCCACAACCACCGCAAAACGTAACCTCAGGAGCATTCTGCTTGCCACAGGTTGTACAAAACGCAGGGGCAACCGTAACTTGTGGACTTGGAGCCGACGCATTCATGTTTTGTCCGCAATGGACACAGAACGCGCTCTCTACAGGCACCTCCATATGGCATGCTGGACAGATACGCGTCGCGGGAGCAGCCGTTACTGCGAGAGGCTGAGCGTGTAAAGCTGAACCACAGTGCATACAAAATGCAGCTCCCGATTTGACTTCTCCACCACAACGTGGACACATTACTGTTGACTGTGTGTTTGCAGCGGGAACTGCTGTAGGCTGTACAGGCGTCCCGCAGTGTGGACAAAATTTCTTTCCAGTAACATCAGCACCACAGGATGTACAGGTTATCATTTTCTGCCATCTCCTTGTATATCATTATGACCTTTGTATAGTTAAACGTAGTGTAGCTTACTTTTACTCCGCCAGCAACTGCTCAATCTTCTCCTCAATTGTTATAGCCGAGGGGAAGAAAGCGCTCTCCTCTGGCGAGTTGTAGGGGGCAGCAGGAGCTTTGATGGCGGAAATGAACGCAGGTGTACTATCTAAATCATAGAAGCAGTTCTCCACAATCCAGGAGTGGATATGACGCCCCAGGCTCGTCAAGTCTGCTTCTTCTGTGACCACGAGCACACGGTTTGCCTCCTTCACAGCAGCTGCAACCGCCGCTTCGTCGAATGGGGCCAGTGTACGCAGGTCTACCACCTCGATTGCCCCACCTTCTCGATTGACGATGTTAGCGGCAGCTGTACAGGCTTCCAGCACCATCATTCCCCAGGCAATGACAGCGAGGCTTGTTGGTCCAGAGCCAATACGCAGACGACGAGCCTTTCCTAAGGGGAGTGTATAGTAGCCATCGGGCACATTCCAATATTCTGCCATCACCGCGATGATGGTTCCATTGCTATCCTTGGGAGGCTCGGAGCGATACAGGCGACCTCGTTCCAGGAACACGACAGGCGATTGCGCTCGTGCGGCCTCCAAAAGCAGTCCCTTTGCATCAAAGGGAGTCGAAGGACACACAGTAATTAGCCCAGGTACGGTAGTAAACCATTGCTCACCAGCGTTCGAGTGTCCATAGGCACCACCGCCAGAGCCACTACTCGAAATGGGACCACCACCGCCACTACCCGACTTGGTGCGAATAAGTAGTGGAACTGTCCAGTCTCCATAACTCTGATAAGAGATACGTGCAGCAAGGCGAATCGTTTGGGTCGCTGATTGGTGATAGTCAACAAACTGTATTTCCGCGCAACGCGCTCTACCGTCCTTCATTCCAGCACCAGCGGCGATCCCAACGATTAACTGCTCGTTGAGAGGACTACTCATCGCTCGACCCGGAAATTGTGAGACGAGGGTCGCAGTGGCACCAAAGACACCTCCTTTGGGACTGCCAACATCTTGACCATAGACAAAGAAATTCGGGTCACGTTGTGCCAGTTCAGCAAGTGCCTCGTTGATAGCACCGAGCATTGTTATTGAACGCCTTGCTCCACGGGGCGTATTTTCGCGCCACTGTGGAACATAGAGTACGTGATGCATAACGCGGTCTGCTGTTGGCTCAGGCTCTTGCAATACCTCGCGCTCGATTTGCTCTAACTCGGTACGAACTTCTTTGCGGATACGATCTAAGTCACTTTGTTGAAGATGCCCATGTTCGACAAGCCAGGCACCAAAGTTCTTCACAGGGTCTTTCGTTGCAGTGGTCAGTTCAATCTCTTCCTTCTTACGATACGCTTTGATGTCTGTACTGCTGGAATGAGGGTCTAGGAGGCCGAGACGGAGATGCATCAAGGTCGGTCCTTGACCGGAGCGAATACGTTGCGCGAGTCGACGAGTAGCTTCATGCGTCGCCATAACATCGGTTCCATCAATCTCTTCAGCATATACTCCAGCACCCTTCGCCCACTCAACAAGTGATCCTGCCCATTGAATGGAGGATTCGGCGGTAATTGCCCAGCCATTGTCTTCAATCACCATAAGCACAGGTAGTCGGTGCACCGCGGATTGGCGGAGAAGTACATTGAAATCGTTCGTCGCTACACCACCATCGCCATTTGAGTACATAATCAATTCATGACCACCGTGCCGCTTGATCGAGAAACCGAAGCCACCAGCAAAAGGGGCGAGTCCAGCAATCTCGCTAAAACTCGGAAGAATGCGATGGCGTTTGCTGCTATAATGCGAGGGCATATTACGACCTGCGCACATTGGCCCAGTGCTACGTGAATAGGCTTCGCGCAATGGTCCAGCCTTATCTCCTGTGCGCTGAAGCCATGCCCCTAGATCACGATAATATAAAGCGAGCCAATCATCATTATTGAGCGCTGCTATGACAGCAGCCATCGTTTCATGACCAGCACAGCCAATATAAAATGGATATTTTCCCTGCGTCTTACGAGTTTTTAAGAGATCATTAGTTACTCGCGCTGTTACCATTGTGCGGTACAGCGCGACAATATCCAGCGACTCTGCTGGAGACTTGGCCTCCGTGGATCGAATGTTTACCGTCATATTACAATTGCCTCCCTGTGTCATCGTTGACATTTTTTGGCCTGGATCACTGGTCCTGACTACTTATTCAGATCTCATTATAAAATCGGCAGGAGGGAAAAGCAATGTTCATGGCAAAGGCTAGTTACATTTTCTGCCAGTTGCTTCCATTCCTTCACACAGAGTATAATACCTCTTAGCATCGAAAAAATATACATCCTGACTGTAAGAATTGCCACAAGAAGATCGGGACTTATTTATGAAACACATGCATTTATGATATCCACCCCCCCATCTTCAGCCTTTATAAGAAGTCTCTACACGCGGATGCTTCTGACACGGATCGTCGATGACTATGCATGGCAGCTATGTGAACAAGGGTACGCGAGTACTGTTGTGAGTTGTCGCGGTCACGAGGCTGCTCAGGTAGGAAGTGCGGTGTGCATCGAGATTGGGCAAGATTTCACATTGCCCTACTATAGAGACCTCGGCGTTGTCCTGACTATAGGAATGACCCCTTACGAGGTTTTTCGCTCACACTTGAATATCCAGGAGCACGCAATATACGAGCCTGCCAAGCAGCAGTTGCACTGGGGCTTTCACAAGCATAACACCGTCACGGGTTCCGCACCTGTTGCGACACAAATTCTGCACGCAGCTGGCATCGCGTTTGCCTCGAAACTGCGCAAAGCACCTGTGATTACAGTTGCGTATTGTGGTGATGATGCAGTCTTAGAGCCAGATTTTCTCGAAGGCGTACGCTTTGCCGCACAGCATCAACTGCCCGTTATTTTTATTTGTGAACAAGATTGTACTGGTGCAAATACTATTTCTTGTACGCGAAGAATTGCTCTGCCGAAAGGTCTTTCCCACCACTATATAGATGGATCAGATGTAGTGCAGGTTTACGAGACGATGCAAAATGCAGTGCAATGCATACGTGAAGGACAGGGACCGATCTTGCTAGAGATGTCTGTTTCACGTTCTACACCCGCACAGCCATTTGAGATGATAGGCTCTCATGACCCGCTTTCGCATTGTCAACAGGTTCTGCAAGAGCAGGGTGCCTGGGATGAAACATGGGCGAGTCAACTTCATAAACGCCTCTTGTTAGAGGTTGAGCAAGCTATGCGGGACGCGCTACGCGATGCAGAACAAGCCAACGAAAAAGGGAAGTAGATAGGAGTCGTGATTATGCAAGATACATTTCCCCGCACAATCCTTTATGGCGGTGACTACAATCCCGAGCAGTGGTCCGAAGAAGTATGGCTTGAAGATATGCGTCTCATGAAACTGGCCCATGTCAACATGGTCTCCATCAATATTTTTTCGTGGGCCATGCTGGAACCTAAACCGGATCACTACCATTTTGAGCAGTTGGACCGCATCATGGATATGCTCACACTCCATGGAATTGCAGCCGATCTTGCAACGGGGACCGCGTCGCCTCCAACCTGGATGAGTCGCCTCTATCCCTCCATGCTGCCCGTGACCCGCAATGGAAGGCGCATGTCTCATGGTTCTCGTCAGCACTATTGTCCTAACAGTCCTGATTTCCGCCGCAAAACCGCTGCATTAGTACAACGTCTCGCGGAACGCTACGCATCACATCCGGCCCTTACCATGTGGCATCTCAACAACGAATATGGCTGCCATACACCCGTATGCTACTGCGACAACTGTGCGGAGGCATTTCGCGTCTGGCTGCAAGAACGCTATCTTTCCCTCGAAGGGGTTAACTACGCCTGGGGCACAAACTTCTGGAGCCAACGCTACTACGATTGGGAAGACATTCTTCCACCACGCGTCACGCCCGCACAGAATAATCCTGGACAAAGCCTTGACTACTGGCGTTTCATGTCTGATAGTTTACTGGCTTGCTACCGCGTCGAGGAAGATATTCTACGAGCGACCAGCCCTATCACACCACTCACAACAAACCTTATGGTCGCCTTTAAACCCGTAGACGGGTTCGCCTGGGCACTACACATGGATATCGTCTCTTTCGACATGTATCCTCCTATTACTGCTGCCGCCTGGAAAACAGCCCTGCCTCATGATCTTATGCGTTCACTCAAGGGAGGTAAGCCCCATCTCGTGATGGAGCAAAGTCCAAGCCAGGTAAACTGGATGCCACAGAACCCTCACAAGCGACCTGGACGCATGCGTCTTCATAGCTTGCAGGCCGCCGCACATGGTGCTGATGGAGTACTGTTCTTCCAATGGCGGCAATCTCAAGCAGGGGCCGAGAAGTTTCATAGTGCCGTCGTACCACACGAGGGCAGCGAGCATACACGCATTTTTCAACAAGCGGCACAGGTGGGTGCAGAGCTACAAAAGCTATCATCGGAGGTAGCTAACTCACGAGTTCACGCTCAGGTCGCTATACTCATGGATTGGCAGAACTGGTGGGATGTTGAATATCTGCCTGGACCAAGTAATCGCCTAAACTACTGGGAACAAATTCAAACCTATTATCACGCACTACATAACCTTAATGTCGCCGTTGATGTGGCCTCTCCTGATAACGCCCTGAGCAACTATAGCCTCGTCATAGCACCATTACTACACATGCTTCGTCCAGGCGCAGCAAGAAACCTGGAACAGTTTGTTGAACGCGGTGGAACATTGCTCACGACGTACTTTAGCGGCATCGTTGATCAGAACGGTCACGTTATACTAGGCGGCTACCCAGGTGAACTGCGCAAACTGCTCGGCATTCATGTTGAGGAGTTCGATCCATGGACGCCTGAGATGACCAATCAGGTCGTTATAAAAGAGGGGCCGCTACAGGGAACCTATCCTTGTACTATCTGGGGAGAGCTCCTTCATTTAGAAGGCGCACAGGCTCTCGGTACTTTCGCCAGTGATTATTACGCCAATAATCCCGCCTTGACGGTTCATAAATTCGGGCAGGGACGCGCCTACTATATCGCAACGCAGGGCAACGATGAGTTGCTAGAGAAGCTAGTGCAGTTGCTTTGTGAGGAGGCGAATGTCTCACCAGTGCTAAAGTCGCCCGAAGGCGTAGAGGTAACGAAGCGAGTACGGGCCGATGGGAAAGAAATCTACTTCTTGCTCAACCATACAGAGCAGGCGCAACAGGTGAAGTTACCGACAGGAACATTTACGTCACTCTTGAATGGGAGACGTGTTGAGAATCAGGTAGAGGTAGGAGCAGTGGATGCTGTCGTTGTATTGGTACAGTAGTGAAAGAGAAATCTTTTATGAGAACGTCGCCTCAATCAGATCGATACAAGCGTTTTGTAGACGAAGCTTTGATTTCTCGCATTTATCAAGTGGCAAATTCACTGGCAGGTCTACACGTTCTTCACGTCAACACAACGGCTAAAGGTGGTGGGGTAGCAGAAATTCTTCAAGCGCTTATACCTCTTATAGAAGAGCTTGGCATTAAACATTCGTGAAAAGTGGTTTCATTAACACGCACATACAAATGTAAGAAAACATTTTCTCTTTCCCATGATGGTCATGGATTATCTTAATGCGCTGGCAAAAATAAGTAGTACCTCTCGCGCTACCAGTTCCTAATGCTGAAAGCAATATTCAGACCAAGCATGACGAGGGCTGCGCCTGCGTGTTTGACATGCAGGCGCAGCCCACTCGCTCTCAAAAATGAGATTAATCCTGAAAGCTCCCGAACAGTGTGTTAAGTGACTCGGCCAACGTTGGATGAGCAAAGATACCCTCTTGCAGCATTGGGTACGGGACCTTGCCCATCATGGCGATTTCTAGCATCGCCATGATCTCACCACCTTCAAGACCCAGGATTGCACAGCCCAGAATTTGTTTGGTGTCGGCATCTACGATGGCTTTCATCATGCCTCTTGGCTCGTCTACCTCTAAAGCACGGGCAACGTAATCCATTGGCATTTTAGCAACCTTGATGTTGCGGCCTTGCGTTCGCGCCTCTGACTCGCTCAGCCCCACGCGCCCAAGTTGTGGGTCGATGAAAACGGTGTAGGGGACGATACGATCATGTATGCTGGCATTGCCCTTCTCGACAAAGTTTGTACGGATAATGCGGTAGTCATCGTAGGAGATATGGGTAAAGGCTGGACCACCCTTCACGTCGCCAAGAGCATAGATACCGGGAACGTTGGTCTCTAGTTTCTCGTCGGTGGGAATGTTACCTTTCTTGTCAACTTTTACTCCTGTGGCATCTACATTAAGTTTGTCCGTGTTAGGGGTTCGTCCGGTTCCAATGAGGAGATGTGATCCGCTCAATGTACGACCACCGTCAGTCGTCTTCACGGTCAACTGAATTGTTCCGTTCGCATCCTGTGCCACGCGAGATGTGTCGGTTTCCAGCAGGATTTCTATGCCGTCCTCACGCAAAATCTTCGTCACCTCTTCGGCGATATCAGCATCCTCACGAGCTAGCACCTGTTTCCCTCGCTGGATAATCGTCACCTGGCTTCCGAAGCGCCGAAACATCTGCCCAAACTCCAGCGCGATGTAGCCGCCACCTACGATTAAGAGATGGTCAGGTACTTCATCCAGTTCCATGATTGTGGTGGAATTGAACGAAGGAACGTTCTCTAGCCCTTCCAGAGGTGGTTTCGCTGGTCGGTCGCCTGTATTAATGAAAATTGCATCTGCGGTAAGTTGGCGAACCTCACCATTGTTGAGATGAACCTCTACCATCTTAGGACCAATGAAAGCGGCTTCCCCCACCATCAGGTCTACACCCTCAGTTTTTTCTATACGGCTCTGACTGCCGATACGAAAGCTCTCTACGATGTCGCGTTTGCGCTTCCTCACCACAGTCATATCGACGCTCACAGGTCCAGTGTTCACACCATAATCAGCTGCGCGTTTGGCAAGATAGGCTACCCTGGCGCTAGCAACCATTGTTTTTGTAGGAGTACATCCCTCGTTGACGCAGGTACCTCCCACGTGCTCTCGCTCGATAATCGCTGTTTTATAGCCTGCTTTTGCCAGGTCGGTAGATAGTGGACCACCAGATTGACCCGCGCCAATTACGATTGCGTCATAATGAGTTGTTGCTGCCATGTTTCTACATCTCCTGCTTTATAAAATCAGTGTTTTCATCGTGGGCTCTGTTCGTAGACTACCAGTCTCATAAGGGTTCAACCTGCTGGAAGACGCTGGTCCTCTTCCGGTGTACTACGCTGCGTGCGTAATATTGCATAGGGTTGGCTAAGCAGAGCATCCTCTATACGTTGTCGATGCTTGGGAAGTGTATTTGCGGGTACAGCATTGGCAGGAAAGTAGCGACATTCGCGGGATTCCTCAGTAGAGGTGACTATGCCCCCTATCACGTGACAGCGAAATGTCAGCACCACCTCTTGCTTTTGAGGCTTTGAGTAGACACCTACCAGATGCTCTACCTCAACCTCTAGCCCCGTTTCTTCGCGCACCTCACGACAGATGCCCTCTTCGACCGTCTCTCCAAGCTCTAGCCCACCTCCTGGAAGATTCCACCAATCAATGTCGCGTCGCAGCGCCAATAGTATATTTTCCTGGTTGAAAATAAGCGCATACACGGCTATACGAAAGTGTGCCAGGCTTCCAGACGCATCTCTAGCTTCTGTCATGACTTTGCCTCTCTATTGCATTGTATATACAGTCTCTAGCACCCTCTCTTTGTTACAAGCGATAGACTTCATACGCGTTATCGTGTAAAACCTGACGAGCAAGGTCATAAGCTTGTTGCTCATCAAGCTCGTCCGCATCGATCATTTCTTGCAACACTTGTCCAATTACAGCACGACTCCGTAGTGCACCAGCCCAATGCATCTCTGGAATGTTGATACCATCTGAACTATACATCAACTTGCTTGCGGGCGCGACACTCAACGCCTGGCGTGTAAAGGCCAACATCTCTAGCTTATCTACGAAGGGGATGGTATATGATAGGTCGAAATAGACCTGCGGGTACACGGTTGCAAGATAAGCCCCTAATTGTGTGTAAGGATAGCTTTCGTGGAGCAGCACAACTGGCATACTCTGATATTCGTGTCGCTCAAGCACGTCACGTAATTGTAGGGGATTGCCCAGACGCATATCGGTATCGGTATCGCCATAGCCAGTGTGAAACTGTATCGGCACTTGCTGCTCTGCCGCGTGAGCAAAAGCTATGTAGAGTAGATAGTCGATCAGAGGCTTATGTGCGATACGGAGATGTCCCTGGCGCACCGCCTCTGCACGAGCCTGCGCGAAAGAACGTACAGCCTCATCTTTACCCCACTCAGCAATAGTAAGACCTGTTCGATAGGCAACAATGCTTTTGAGCGCACAGTACCCCTTTTCACGAATGTTACTCACTTCCGTAGAAAAGCGTGCGACGACCTCATCAAAGTCGTCATGAGCAACAACGAGACGTTGCATCAGCGTCTCAAGGCGCAGCATCTTAGCGGTACGACATCGCCCAACCTGGCTCATTTGCTCTGATGTATAACATGTGTCGGGTGGTGGATAGGCAGGATCAAGCACGAGTGTATCAATATGTGCCTGTGTTATGACGCGTTCGAGCAATTCATCAGCGCTCAAACTGTTACGCTTGGTAACAATAGCCTCCTCGCTTCTATCGCAATCGTAGAAGGTCGCCAACTGGCGCAGCATCCACAGGTAGTAGACGGTGTGAGGAATATGCTTTTCAGCAAAACTAGCGTCAGTCGCCTCAGTAAAAAAACTACGGAACTCTACAACGTCCATCTGCTGCTTCAATAAGACAGGGTGACAGTGATTGTCTACCACGGGGATACCTGTTAAATCGAACATGACTACACCTCATACAAGCACACGATTGTTTGCTACAGCTTTTACAGGATAGCACGTTATGCATTATTGTCGCAATCCTATAATGACCATTATAAAGAAAGGTCAATGCTGTATAATATAATACAGTATAGTGAACAAGTGTTCCTCATATGAGGAGACCTGGTGTGTATACATATTCGCTCGTTACCTCGAGGAGTTTACTATGCTTGTTGCCTATGGTCCAAATGGTCAACCAGTGGTCGCTGAAGAGATACCTTTGGCACAGCTACAACACTGGTCTCGTGAGCGCGCACTACATTGTCCCAATTGTCGTGGTGTCGTACATGTACGTGGTGGACCGGACAAACAGATGCAGATACACTTCGCGCATCAGCGTGGCGAGTGTGTGTGGAGTACCGAGACAGAGTCGGTGCGCCATGCACGAGGTAAGATAGTCCTTGCTCATTGGCTGCAAGAGCAGTTTCCCCAGGCAACAGTGACGTTAGAAGAGCGGCTACCTGAACCAAATCGTATCGCGGATATCTTTGTCGCGCATGCCGGTGGTCAACGCTGGGCAGTCGAGTTTCAATGTGCTCCGCTCGATGTAGACGAGTGGAAGCATCGACACGAAGCCTACTGTAAAGCGCGAGTCCTGGATACCTGGATTATCGGAGATAATCGGCGTGAGAAACAAGAGGCATTCATCGAGGCCATTCTTACCATGGCACGCGAAATTCTATTTCTCGACCCGCAGGTAACGCCGCCTCGAACATGGTTGCGTTGGCCTGTGAAACGTAATACGATACAGGAATGGCAAAACGACTTCGCGCTTCACCCATCCATTGAGGGTTGGGTCGGGCACCTAGGATATGGGGCGACGCTTAGCGGCACGCTACAAGAGGTGCGCATGGACGAACAAGGAGGCTTTATACACTCTGTACGCTCTGCATTAGAGAGCCAAAGTCAGTTGTTGCAAGCAATGCACAAGACATCCATACTTGATGACACTCTACTCGCCGGATATATGCGTCAACGAGTAGGAGAGGAGGCGGTACGCGTCGTCATTGTACCGCTCTTGCATGCCTATACGCGCGACCCCGACCTGTTGCGCCGCTACAACTATGGACGCGGACAGCTTAATCAGACCGTGAGTGAAACAGACCATATGCGTGTGCAAAAGGCGAAAGAATGGCTGGCTACTCTGGCAGCAAAGGGATTTCCGCAAGCGCATTTGCAAGGTTTGAGTAAAGAGGTCCCGTTTATTGGACCTTACGCAGCCTTTGCAAGGTATATGGAGATGCTTGTATCTTTATCGTCGTAACACGAGGATTCGATGAGAAATGGTTAACCAATATTTTGAATAGTCATACTTTCTCGTAACATCTCCCAAAAGCCATCAATAGTGAAACTTATAGCGGCGCTCACTCGTGTTTTAGGGAGAATACATTATGCGTAACTTTTAGTAAAACTAACTACGCGGCAATTTTATTCGCGTAGAATATGATAAGAGAGGATGTTTAAGGATGAACAACTTTTTGAAGGGTGTACTTTTCGGTGCTGGAGTTGGTTTGCTTATCGCTCCTATGAGGGGTCAGGAAATGCGCAATCTTCTGACGCAGCGTTTCAATGAGCTTCGTGGGTCCCTTCCCGAAAGTGATCAATTGAACCAATATACACAGCAAGTAACAAATCGTGTCTCACAAAGCGCAAACAATTTAAAGGGTTACGCTCAGCAGGCAGCATCGACGGTCCGGAATTCTGCCAGCAATCTGACTAGCATTGCACAGAATGCTGCTACGACGGTAAAGCAGACCACCCAGGATGTCACAGATACGACGAAACAGGCAGCAAAGCCGGTGGTACAAAACACTGTTGACACTGCGAAACAGACCGCACAAAATGCCGTTGATACAGCTAAGCAAACGGCACAAAACACCGCTGATACAGCGAAACAAAGTGCTGCATCTGAAAAGCCAAAGACGACAACGACCGGTACAACGGATACAGCACCATTCCCAAGCGCATATCCTGACTATGTCAATCCTGAGACAAATCCAAAGCGCTAGTCACTACAACAAAAAAGAATGGTATTCTAACGGACACCATTCTTTTTTGTTGTCTTTTACGTATTGAATCGAGAGCCTCGCCAACGGCAGTCGGGAGACGACGGATACCGAGCCGCGTTCGCTTCTCATCGCTATTTGAGAACCTGTCTCTCTCGTACCACGTTCCCCTCTTAACAACCTACCTATCTTACACGATCGGTATCTTCTTAGAAGGGGTTCCTGATAGAAATGAAATCCATTGGCATCTTTCCTCATCCATTGTACCCTTATATTCCAGAGGTGGAACCCTCGATTCTGCTGTCAGAGTTCTTTGCTTGCGAGGAGGCGGTCAAGGCCCATCCCGATTTCCAGGCGGCCTTGCCAAACGAGGAATTACCAACCTTGATCTGAGGTGATTACCCTTCCCCTCTCCAGTCCTTAGCTTTTTCTCGCCCTGACAAAGCCGAGTCCTGGGAAGACGGAGAACCTTGTCTCTCCCATTTCAACCTGCGAGAAACCCGCTTCCTTCATGAATGCTGGCTGATCCCGAATGCTGCCAGCGTGGCCTTTCAGATCAAGAACCAGCAGGCGTCCTCCTGGTTTGAGGACGCGAACAATTTCCGCCAGTCCTCGACGCTTGAGGGTGTCCGGCAAATGGTGCATCATCAAGGTACTCAGCACGATGTCGAATGACTGGTCAGGGAAGGCGAGCTGTTCGATGACCCCAACCTGGAAGGTGATGGAGAGTCCAACTCGCTCCGCTTTGTGGCGGGCACGGGCAATCATCTGCCATGATGGGTCAATGCCGGACACGCCGCCCGTTTCACCGACGCGTTGCCTGGCGATGATCGCCAGCGTTCCGGTGCCACAGCCCACATCGAGCACTCGCTCTCCCGGTTGGAGCTGGGCCAGGTCGGCGATCCTCTGCCGAAACGCCTGCTCCCTGCCCAGCGTGACCAATCCCATCAAAAGGTCATAGCGCCTGGCCCAGTTCAAGACGGACCCTCGCGTCTCTTTGGCAGACGTTTCGTCCGGTTCCTTGTGATGAAAATGCAATCCCATTGATCTTGCTCCTTCTTAAGCGGAAAATCTTCTTTTCTGTCATGAAGACACTGTTCATTGTCACCGTGAGCATGCCGTTTTGAAGGGACAGCTAAACAGACTTTTCCCGTAATAGTCGTGAATTCCGTCTATTGCGGGAAGTATTTCTTTTAAGCCAGTGGCAAGAATGATGGTTCTGGCGTGAAACACCGTGCTGTTGTTCGCGACGAGTTCAAACAAGTTCTCATGGTTGCTCACTTCGGTAATCCGGGTGTGCCGGATTTCAACGGAAGGATACTTATAAATTTTGTAGCTAGAGCATTGTGCCACACATGCTACGAGACGCGACCTACAACGATGAATCGAACTAAATCGATATTAAGGTAAAAGCTTTCCTTACATACATTCCTTCGCGAACAGACGCACTGAATCTAGTTGTGCGGCGTCTGCAAACCAAATAATCACCTCTTGCACACCTGCCTCTTCATACTCCGCGAGACGTTTGCGGATCATCTCAGGAGTGCCAAAAAGTGATTGCAAGCGCAGTGTATCAAGCTGGTTACGAGAAGATGGGGGAAGTTTCTCAAACGCCTCTTGTTCCGTCTCACCGATAGTGCAATTGATCAGCAGTGTACGCTTGATACTCTCATAGTCGCGTCCAATCTCGTCACAGTGGCTTTTGAGGACAGAGAGTTTGCGTTCAAGGACAGGAATATCGGCATTCGAGATGTTGCAGGCGTCGCCATATTGCGCGACGAGCCTCAGCGTCACCTGCTCACCCGAACCACCTATTAATAGGGGAATATGCGGTTTTTGCACCCCCTTAGGTTGGTTGATGGCTCCGCGTACCCGATAATATTTGCCCTCAAACGTTGCTTCTTCCTGCGTCCACATCGCCAGAATCACCTGCAGTGCCTCGCGCAGATAGCGCAGACGTTCAGGGGCATCAGGATAATCGTAGCCATAGGCGAGGTATTCATGCTCGTACCAGCCAGCGCCAATGCCGAAGTCGAGCCGACCATGCGAAAGTACGTCTACGGTTGAAGCCATCTTCGCCATGAGTGCTGGATTGCGATAGCCGTTGCATGTAACCATTTGACCGATACGGACACGTTTCGTATCTCGTGCGAGTGCGGTGGTACTCGTCCAGCACTCGAAGGTTACCTCCTGCGTCGGCGCAGGGACCGTGTGGAAGTGGTCAAAAAGCCAGATCGAATGATAGTTGAGTGTCTCGGCCTCTTGCGCGACATGAGTCATCGTCTCATACGCCTCAACCGGATCATTGATACCGACGAGGTCCATCCGCCAGCCCTGAGGAACAATTATGCCATATTGCATTGCCATGCGTATATCCTCCTGATACTGTCACTAACAGAAATACTTATTCTTCTTCCATTAGCGTACATCAAAGAGGGCTACGTCAAGACAATGGGGCCGCTGCAACCTCTTCAAAGAACATCGCAAGCTTTTCCTCATCCAACTTCCCGTGAGTTCGTACACCACTACAAATGTCGAGAGCAAATGGTCTGACCAGCCTGATAGCATCAGCTACATTATTGGCATTGAGACCACCAGCCAGGAAGATAGGAACATCTATCATTTCTCGTGTGAAATTGCACAGGTCAAAAGGCGTAATACTAAAGAGAGTGGTATTCATCACCGATGACGCTGCTGAGTGCTTTTTTCTATGCTTGAGTTACCAGGTAGATGGTAGGCATTTTCCGTAAATGACGCACAGCCTACCATTACAATGCAGCCTGAAACGCCACTTGATTGTGGCTAGCGAAGGGGCTTGGCAGGCCAGGGAACATGCTGGCCCCGGCTCGGCTCGTGTAGCCTGCCAAGCCCCTTCGCTCATCTGGCTGAATGGCTTACTATGAAAGGAATCGTTTCGTGCATCGTAAAGATCGAGTATTTGAAGCACTGCGATTCTTGTGCTCACAGCAACCTACGCATCGTAGTGCATTGGCCGCGTTGAGTCGCTATGCAGGTTTTAGCGCTGAAGAGGTGGCAGAGCAAGCAGAGGTAGATCGAACGAATGCCAGCCGGGACCTGAATCTGCTGGCGCAAGAGGGCCTTATCGACCGATTTCCAGGACGCCCCGTACTGTTCAGCATAAAAACAACTTCCAAAAATATTACCTCGTTGAATGGAGACGCTGGAAAGCAATATCACCCCGAACCGGGGCAATCAGCACCGGTATCAACAAAAACACAATCGATGGTGAAACCTATCGCTATCGCCGCTTCTGTCCACACGGGGGCAGTTGTCACAAGCTTTGATACACTTATAGGTAGTAATGAGGGGCTGAAGGTTGCTATTCAACAGGCAAAGGCGGCAATTCTCTACCCGCCGAGAGGATTACATACTCTGCTTCACGGGCCTAGCGGCGTCGGAAAAACGACACTCGCACGACTGATGCATGCCTTCGCTCAGGAACAACGAGCATTGCCACCTGACGCGCCGTTTATTAGCTTTAATTGCGCCGATTATGCTGGAAATCCGCAGCTTCTCATGGCCCATCTCTTTGGCGTGGTACGTGGTGCCTACACAGGCGCTGACCATGACCGTGAAGGTCTGGTCGAACAGGCGCATCGCGGTATCCTCTTTCTGGATGAGGTGCATCGCCTCCCGCCAGAGGGTCAGGAAATGCTCTTTTACCTTATGGACCGCGAACGTTTTCGACGTATGGGCGATGTGCGAGAGCGGCAGTCATCGCTGCTTCTCCTCGCAGCTACAACAGAAGATGCGGCGATCAGTCTGCTCCCAACGTTTCGTCGTCGTATCCCAATGACGATTACGCTGCCAGGGTTACATGAGCGTTCCATGACGGAGCGATATGAACTCATTCGTGCCTTTTTCACCACTGAATGCAGCAGCATTGGAGTACATATTCATGTCGCGCCACAGGTGCTCCGTGCCTTGTTGCTCTATGACTGCATAGGGAACATCGGTCAGTTACGCACGGATGTGCAGTTGACCTGTGCCCGCGCCTACCTGGATTATCGTTCCAACAACTTGCCTGAACTTAGTGTCCATACCGACGCGTTACCAGAGCATGTACGCCGTGGACTACTGCGTACCGCTGACATGCATCGTGCTCTCGAACCTGTGCTTCATATCCTGGACGCGACGCACATCTTTACTCCTACAGGTCTCAACCTGGAAAGTATACCTGAGTCAGCACATGACCTCTACGACATCATCAGCAACGAGCTGAATACGTTGAGACGCAGCGGACTTTCAGAACAGGAGATTAATCAACTTCTGCATCTCGATATTCAGCACTACTTTCAACGCTTCGCCGATACCGTCAATACTCTGAATCAGGAACGCGCGGAGACCACCTCTCGGCTCGTTGATGAACGTATCGCGGCAGTGAGTCATACGATCATCTCCCATGCACAAGAACAGTTAGGGCGCACATTCCCTGAAAAATTAGCTCTTGTGCTTACCCTTCATCTTATGAGTGCGCTGGAGCATATCGCACAGGGTCATCATATGGTCATGCCAACCCTGCAATCTATGCGGCATACTTATCCCATAGAGTATGAGGTTGCGCGCGTATCCTTGCTGCGTGTGCGCTCCCTGCTTGGTGTATCCCTACCGGGGAGTGAAATAGACGTATTGACGGTCCTCCTGGCGAACGCCGATGTTCTTTTAAGCAGCGAAGAGTCCACCGTAGGTATTGTGGTTGCAGCACATGGTCGAGGCATTGCTACAGGGCTTGCAGAACTGGCTAACACATTGGTTGGAGTCAATTCTATTTCCGCTGTTGAGCTTACATTAGAGCAATCACCAGAGGAGCTAGTTGCACATGTCGCACAGTGTGTGGCGCAGGCAAATCAGGGAAGTGGCGTACTTCTGCTCGTTGACTTTGCCTCTCTCCTCTCATTAGGCGAAATGGTGAAGCAGAGGACAGGAGTACAGGTACATGCTATTGCAGGAGTGAATACTCCTCTCGTCGTCGAAGCGGTACGACGAGGGCAACGCTCTCAACACGTCACGCTTGATCAATTAGCGACAAGCCTGAGGCGTGTCGCAGATGAGTCGGTAAAAGCTACATCTAGTCGAGAGCCCACTTTTGCTAATAGTGAGCATATTGCCTCACTTGATGGCTCATCTCAAGTGTCTCGCGTTATTCTCTCAGTCTGCCTCACAGGGTTTGGGAGTGCAACAAAAATTGCTGAGTTAATGGAGGAACGCCTACCAGAATTGCATCGGCAAGGTGTCGAGATTCTCTGCATGGATATCAATCTCTCCAGCAAGAACGAAGCCGATGTGCAACGACTGGTAGGAGATCGACAGGTTGTCGCAATCGTAGGAACAATTAATCCTCACCTGGAAAGTTATCCGTTTCTCTCGCTCACCGAAATACTATTTGGAGATGGTATAGCTCGCCTACGCACATTATTAGGAAACACACTTATTGACCCGGCACTTCTGCAAACCTCTGTACTGCCAAGAAGCGCAACTCCTATCTTTATAGAGCGTGCCGATCTTATCCGCGAAATCTCCTACACGCTGAGCCAGCGACTTCTGTTCCTCAACCCTGTGCGCGCCTTGCCGCTCATAGAGCGTATGATTGAACTGATCGAGGTCGAAGTCGGCGAGACCTTCGAGATTGAGGTGCTGGCAGGCTTCATTTTACATATCGCCTGCATTCTGGAACGTGGAGTACAACAGAAAGGGCTCCTCGTAAGCGATATCGTGCGCACACGGATAGAGCAGCAATTTCCGCGGGAATTGAGCATCAGTCGACATGCACTACAGGTATTTAGTTCACAGGTCGCACGTCCTCTCCCTGACGAGGAAGCGTACAACATCGTTGGCATCTTGAGGCAGGTTGACATCTTCACTATTAACAATCAATAACCTTCTGCCTGACGACAGAAAGTACTTGCATAGTATGAAAACTTAGTGTGCTATCTGTGCTACACACTAATTGGCATAGTTCTTGCTAGCTATACTAATAGACCAGCGCGAACTGAGTTCCGTGTAAGTGTGTCGAATGACATCGCAGGAGACACACAATGACGCATGAAAAATTGGAGCGCGTGGGCGAGGTGCCATACATGATACAAGTCTTGATTGTCTGTAGCTGGGGAATGTCTACAAGCTTACTTGTAGACAGTATGCTCACAGCGGCTAACGAGAGTAAGTATGAACTTACGGTCGAGGCGTTAAGTGCTGGCGAGTACGCAGCAAAAGTTGAGGATTGCGACGTGGTCCTCATCGCGCCGCAGATTCGCCACTTGCGCAAAAGCATCGAGCAACTGGCAGCATCAGTAGGCAAGCCAGTGGCGATGATCGAACCTTTTCATTATGCAACCATGAATGGACAGGCGGTAGTAGGGCAGGTTCAACGCTTGCTCTCTACTCCACATGGAGAAAAGAAGGCACAGTGAGCACCGAGGGCAACAAAACGAGCTTAATTGAACGAAGTAGTGATTGGTTTGAACGCTACCTTGTTCCACCATTAGGTGCCCTGGCAAGTAATGTTTATTTGCAGGCTATTCGTGATGCTTTCATTATCTTTACCTTGCCGCTCATCATCGCAGGTAGCCTCTTCCTCGTCATAGCAAATCCACCTATTCCAGCATTGCAGACGCTAATCAGGCCGTATCAGAGCGCTATATTAGTTCCTTTCCAGCTCTCTTTTGGGCTAATGGCCCTCTTCCTGGCCTTCGGCGTTGCGTACAGTCTGGCACAGTATCGCCGTACAGAGCCTGTTCAACCTGGAATACTGGCGATGGTCCTCTTCCTGGTAGCGAGTATGCCTGTACGTGATCTGTCAACGATGCCCTTTGGCGAGGTCCTGCCCTATCTCGGGGGACAGGGGCTCCTTGTTGGCATTCTTATGGGCATTTTGTCAACTGAGGTTATGCGTCGTTTTCGTGGATCACGTTTCACCATCCGTCTCCCCAAGAGTGTCCCACCAAACGTTAAGCGAGCATTTGAGGCACTCGTACCAACGATGTTATTGCTCACAGTTGTGTGGGGTCTCGAATGGTTCATCAGTTCGCATACATATATAGGAACCGATCATGTAACCCATCAACTGACACTTCCCATTCTACTGATGCAGGTGTTTCAGCCACTTGTAGTCGTGCAGGACAGTTATCCGGCAGCACTACTTGAGATTATATTGATGATGTTGCTCTGGTCTGTCGGTATTCACGGAATGAATGTAGTAACGGCGATTGCCGCACCATTCTGGTTCACGACATTAGCAAGTAACGCGACCGGTGGTGGACACGGAATAGTGACTGAGCCTTTTTTTCACATCTTCGCCCATCTCGGTGGCTCAGGCGCGACATGGCCCCTGGTGATCTACATGTTGTGGTCGCGTTCAGCACAATTACGCACAGTTGGGAAGGTTGCGTTAGGGCCAGCCATATTTAATATCAATGAACCTGTGACGTTTGGTGTACCTATGGCACTCAACCCGGTCATGATGATCCCCTTCATACTTGTGCCAGTCACTATCGTCACGATCAACTACGTCGTATTCTCGTTCGGCTGGGTTCATGTACCAATAGTGATACAACCATTTACCGTTCCACTCGGGGTCAGCGGCTTTGTTGCAACTGGTGGAGATTTCAAGGGAGGTCTGCTCCAGTTCTTTGATCTCGCTGTCTCTGCACTCATATATTATCCGTTTTTTAAGGCATGGGAACGCATCCTCGTAGCGCGAGAAGAGGCCGTTACCCACGTAGAGGAGGCCCGTACTCTAGCTACCGTCTAGCTAGTGCGAGACGCGCTGTAAATGTCCCGTGTCGGAAAGGAGAAAATATCGGACAAGATACTACACTCGCAATTGAATGGCATAGTACAGAGTTACAAGGACGCTGTAACCGCGCATATATGGTTACGGTCTCCAGCTTGAACAGCAGAAGGACAAATTCAACGATGAAACTATTTGGTCACGGAAAACTGAGCGCAGTATTCGCAGTCATCCTCATTTCCATGTTGCTCGCGGCGTGCGGGAGCGCTAACAATGGAGGCAGCAGCGGCAGTAGTGGCAACAGTGGTGGTTCATCATCCAGCAACGCGCCAGGAAAAGGATGCACAAAGGTGGGCATTCTTCTCCCCGAAAGCGCGTCTTCGGACCGCTGGGAAAACAAAGACGCGCCGTTACTGAAACAGGCTATCACCACTGCCTTGGGTGGCTCACCCACAATAGACGAAAACAACGCTCAGGGTAGCGATAGTACACAGATAAATCAGGCAAATACGGACCTGACAAAAGGCGACTGTATTCTCGTTGTGGCAGCACACGACGGGAAGGTAGCCGCCTCTATTGTCACAAAGGCGAAGGCGTCGAATGTACCAGTCATTGCATATGACCGCCTGATCCAGTCTAAAGACCTTGCCTACTACGTTTCTTTCGACAACGTCCGGGTTGGTGAGCTTCAGGGTCAGTACATTGTTGACCACCACAAGAAGGGTGACAACGTTGTGATGATCAATGGTGCCCAGACGGACAACAATGCCGTTCTCTTCAGACAAGGTGCATTGAACAAACTTCAACCTCTTTTCAACAGCGGCGAACTGAAGAAGATTTACGATCAATACACACCTGATTGGAATAACGACACGGCTCGTACCGAAATGGACCAAGCACTAACACAGAACAAGAACAATGTCCAGGTCGCATATGTTGCCAACGACGGTATGGCGAACTCTGTGATTGCGTCACTCAAGGCACAGAAGCTCAATGGTAAAGTGCCGGTAACAGGACAGGATGCAACAGTAGCAGGTCTGCAGAGCATTCTCACTGGAGACCAGGGAATGACCGTCTACAAGGCTATTCCTAAGGAAGTTCAGGCCACAGCAGACCTCGTCAAAGCGATCTCCCAGGGTACTAGCACCGCTTCCATCACGAATGGAGCAACCACTGCAACCCAGGACGGCGGCAAGATTCCGTCAGTTCTCGAAACACCAGTAGCGATTGACAAGACGAACATTTCCACAGTTATCACTGATGGCTATGTGACAGCGGCTCAAATTTGTAAGGGTGTTGCCAAAGGCACGGCTGGCGTCTGCTAGTGATGTCGTTGAAGGAAGGTTTGTAGTTGTACGGCTACAAACCTTTCATTAGACATGATATACTCTAAAAAATTATCCATCTCCTCATAATAAAAGTTGCTAACTTACTATTGATTTGGAGGACTACATGGCAGATAGTACCACTCCTTCGGTTGGTGAAATGTCATCACAGACACCCAAGCAACCGCCAAAGGGTGAACCTATACTTCGCATGCGAGGTATCGGCAAAAGCTTTGGCGCAGTACGAGCATTGGACAACGTGGATTTTGAGGTCAACGCGGGCGAAGTCGTAGGGCTCGTCGGCGACAACGGTGCAGGCAAATCGACATTAATCAAAGCGATAGCAGGCGTTGGCCCCGCCGACGAAGGTGAAATCCACGTACAAGGCCAACTAGTCAAAATCACCAGTCCACAGGCTGCTTCCCGCCTGGGTATCGAGACAGTTTACCAGGACCTCGCCCTCTGCGATAACCTGGATGTCGTTTCTAATCTCTTTCTGGGTCGCGAGGAGAGCACGCCAATCGGCTCTCTGTCCGAGGTTGACATGGAGCGACGTGGATTAGAAGTGCTGCGCACACTCGACGTGAAACTTCCCTCAATACGCTCGGTTGTTTCTACACTTTCCGGCGGGCAACGCCAATCTATCGCAGTAGCGAAAACTATTCTGCGCCATGCGAAAGTAGTGCTACTGGACGAGCCAACAGCAGCCCTTGGCGTAGCACAAACACGCCAGGTGCTCAACCTCATTCTGCGCTTGCGCGATCAAGGGTTGGCAGTGGTCGTTATTTCTCACAATCTGGCAGATGTTTTCGAGGTAGTTGATCGTGTTATTGTGCTTCGTCTCGGAAAACGTGTTGCTACTTTCGATGTCAAAAATACGACGCCCGAACGGGTTGTATCCGCGATTACAGGGGCAGAATTTGGCGGAATAATGCAAACGAACGGCAAAGCGGAAGGGAAATAAAGAATGAGCGAAATTATTGACAAGAATACGCCTACAGTTCCTGTTGCCGGAGGTCAGGCAGCCTCAGTAGAGGTCCCCTCATACCGACAGCGTCAATCGTTGGGACAACTCTTACGTAATGACCTCGGCTTTATTCCTGTAATGCTCACGCTTATCGCTATTGTGATCTTTTTCGCAATCACTACCAACGGAGTTTTTATTGAGCCGCGTAACCTCTCGAACCTTACGCTGCAAATTGTCACTATTGGTATAGATGCACTCGGCGTCTCGCTCGTCCTTCTGCTTGGTGAAATTGATCTCTCTGTAGCATCGGTCTCGACGCTCTGTGCTGTAATTATGGGAATACTTTCGGAGCGCAACGGATTGCCCGCCTGGGAAGCCATTACATTAGCAATACTGACCGGCGCTCTCGTAGGTTTTATTAACGGTATTTTCATAGCTGTCTTGCGCATTCCTTCCTTCATTGTTACTCTCGCAGCCTCTATTGGGTACGCGGGACTTCTGCTCAACTTGCTCGCTGGACAGGCTACTCTGATCATCCATGATCCGGCTCTCCTTGCCATTGCTGGCAGCTCTACCAGCTATCTTACAAATTTCTTAGGTATAGGTCTGCCAACATTGGCCTTGTTACTCTACATTGGCGGTCTCGTATTTGATCAGGCCAGTCGTCGTAGAGCTGGTCTGAGAGTTAAATCAGTCCTACAACTGGTTGCTCAAATCGTCATTGCTGCCGTTATCGTTGAGGGTGGCGTTGTTCTCTTCCAGAGCTATCAGGGTATCCCGAACGCGACCGCTATTCTCTTCTTCCTGATTCTCATTATGTGGCTTGTCTTGACAAAAACCACCTTTGGTCGCCACATCTATGCTGTTGGTGGCAATATCGAAGCGGCTCGCCGTGCTGGTATCAATGTGGTGTTCATCCGAGTGGTTGTTTTCACACTTTGTTCCACGCTTGCTGCTGTTGGTGGCGTCCTTGCGGCCTCTTATGGAAACGCTGTCGCGAGCCAGATTAATCCAACCCTCCTCCTTGACGCAATTGCTGCAGCGGTAATTGGTGGAGTCAGTCTCTTTGGTGGACGCGGCTCCGTCTGGTCAATCGTGCTAGGTGTGCTCATTATCGGCAGCCTGGAGAATGGACTTGATCTCAAGAGCCAGGGATCGGACGTAAAGCAGATGATTGAAGGAGCTGTGCTTGTCCTGGCAGTGACCGTTGATGCTCTTGTACGTCGTGCTCAAGCACGCAGTGGTCGTTAGTACCTAACCACGGAAATTCACATTAACGGGGCAGCTTTGCCTCGTTAATCCCCTTTTTGTAACAATACAAGCCTTATTTGCAAAAAACCATGTCCTTTTGGAAACATGTGGAAGTGTCCTCTCTCCTGCAATGGGAGTTACTGCAAATCATGCTCTTGATAGCAACTTCGCAGTTGATCCGCAACTTGTTTCAGAGCGAGTTGTGCCACAAACAGCTTTTCGCTTAGTTCTTGCCGCCGTATTGATGCATTGGGAGCATCTGGAGTGAGACGTATCAAGGCCGTGAAGTAATAATTTGCAACTTCACGCTTCACATTCCATTGCTGTAATAGCAATTCACATGGAGACTGGATATACTCTTGCATACTCACTCCTTTTTCTTCGTCACTATTGGTCGTCTATCGGAACCTTTGTCTTTTCTGTATCTACGGAAGGCAGTGCGACAAGATCCGAGCGGCGAAAGCCTTGTATCCCCCATGCTCTTCTTAACCGCACTGATGGCCTGTCCGTGACGTATCAAATAGAGATGAGTTGCCATGTACCCGATATCCTCTCTGAAGTTGCTCTATGTACTATAGCACAGCGTTTCTGATTTATGACGGAGCGCGTATAATGAAGGGTAAAATACGTACAGAACAATTGTGGAGAACTTTCAGTGTTATATCGCGCACTCAAGAAGATAGCTAGCGTCTTCTTCAACATACTCAACATCCTACTTGCGGGCAACTTACCCCCCTTTGGCTGCGTCTGCGTCATTGTAGAAGCACAAGATCGCTATCTGGCTCTCGAACGTCCTGGAGGTACTTTGGTCTTCCCTGGCGGCTTTATGCGTTGGAAAGAGCAAACAGTGCAGACAGCGCAACGCGAGGGAAAAGAAGAGACAGGGCTAGATTTACGCATAGGCGAAATAGTTGGCTACTACTCATCTCCAACGGATCGCTTTGATGGTATGAGTACGTTGACTCTTGTCTACTTAGCAGATGTTATCAGCGGAGAACTTCGCAGTAGCATCGAAGGATGCCCGTGCTGGCTCGATGAGAATGAGTTACATGTACGCCTTCACGCACACTACCAACAGATATTCAACGACTATCTGCGTTATCGCAAGCAGCATCAAGGAGCAAACGTCTCCTAGATTTGAGAAGATATCATATGCCTGCAACAAAATGTCTTCGAAATTGCAAGACCATTTATTGTGAAAACATGCTAAAGAAGTCCCAGATTACCACATTCGCATCTATCACGTGTGTTGTGCCAGGAGAACCAGGCCACGTATGAGCACCATCGCTTATGCGGTAGTGCCTTACAATTGTACCAGCAGCACAGTGCGTCCACTCTTTTCCAGTTACATCGCCCTGCTGAAAAAACATCATAGGGTCTCCACGACATTTGTCACGAGTGAGCCAGCCATTCAGATAGTCTTGTACCGCCGCCATACGAGTGTTTACATTGCCCGCATAAGGGGCGAGTTGATCGGCAGCACCATGAATTTCCATAATGGGTAGCGAACGCTGAGGATGACATCCTTCAGGGATGGGATAGTAAGCACCAGAGACGGTTGCGACAGCAGCTAACTTGTCGCTAAGCGTACATGCAATACGATAAGCCATGCCACCACCAAGAGAGAAGCCAGAGATATAGACACGGTGCGAGTCAACGCAATAGTTCATTTCTATGTAACGCAGCATGTCGCGGGTAAACTGTATGTCGTCGGCATCACCAGTTGGTCCATATGCTCCTACACCAGCGTTCCAGGATGGAGGATCATCAACTCCCTGCGGATAGACCAGAACAAACCCTCTCTTGTCTGCCTCACTATCCATATTAGTGTTGTGTTCTATGATCTGTGAGGTCCAGCTATAACCATGATATACGATCACAAGTGCTTGCGGCTGCTTTCCATAGGAGTGCGCGAGATGCACAAGAAAGATACGTTTCAAACCGCTAGAGGTAATGGCAGCAGTGCTATCGCCCAAGTTATGTGGCGACGTTTTGCAGGTGCTAGGCGGTTGAGTAGGACCTGCTGATACAGCAGGAAGATGTACAGTCTTTCCTGCTAATGAAGTTCGGTAGACATTATATGTGTATGAGACAACGCTCACCAGAATGAGAGCGGAGAGAAGCATACCACTCATACCCACAAAACGACGAATGTTCCCCTGACGATTATCACGACTGCTAGATTGACGCATCTACTCTACTCTTTTTTAATACATTGCTATGCTACATATCTTACATAGTTCAAGACAAGGCAAAGTATAACATGATGTCTCATAATGCCGCAACCAAAGTAGTCTTACTCTTAGCAAGCCATCAAGTAACTGGCACTCGATGCTCACAAATGCTATAATATGCCTGTGTATATCATAAAAAAATGAAAGGATGAAGATAAATATAATGGAAAAAGCTACATTTGCAGCGGGATGTTTTTGGGGTGTAGAGGCTGAATTCCGCCAGATAAAGGGTGTTGTTTCCACAGCAGTTGGTTATGAAGGTGGCACTTCCGACAATCCGACCTATCGGGATGTATGCACAGGGCGAACAGGGCATGCTGAAACGGTGGAAGTGGAATATGACCCATTACGAGTATCCTACGAGGACTTACTAAAGGTCTTCTGGGAGAACCACGATCCTACTACGCTCAACCGTCAGGGGCCAGATGTTGGAACACAGTATCGTTCCGTCATTTTTTATCATAATCCAGAGCAGCAAGCTGCCGCATTAGCTTCCAAGGAGAAGTTGCAAAGCTCAGGTAAGTATAGACGACCGATTGTCACACAGGTCGTACCAGCAGCGCAGTTCTTTAAAGCAGAGGACTACCACCAGCAGTACCTTGAAAAGCGTGGGCTTTCCCACTGCAATCTCTAGTCCTATAAATAACATAAAATATCGGTATTGAGTGTGGGGGGAGGACTTGATAGAATTGCTTCATCAAGTCCTCCCCCACACTCAATACCGATATTTTATACATCTCTACTTGGAGAATTATAGTGGACATGCATTGTACAGAACTGCTACCAGTCGATTCTATTCACCCTGATCCCTCTGTTCTTGAACGTGCCACCGTACTGTTACGGGCGGGTCAACTTGTTGTCTTTCCCACTGAGACCGTCTACGGTCTTGGAGGAGACGCGATGCAGGTCCATGCATTAGAGAGCATCTTTGCCGCGAAGGGGCGTCCATTTAGTGACCCCCTGATAGTACACATTGCTGATGAACGCTCTCTAGAGATGCTTGTTACTCACGTCCCAGCGCAGGCAAGACAGCTCACCCAGATATTCTGGCCTGGTCCACTGACCATGATTCTCCCTGCAAGCCCGCGCGTTCCCAAGCTGATCACAGCAGGATTAACGACGGTTGCGGTACGTATGCCACGTCACCCTGTCGCCCTCGCACTCATTCGCGCTGTTGGCTCACCTATCGCGGCACCAAGCGCGAACCGGTTCATGCATGTCAGCCCTACAACAGCTCAACACGCCCTCGCCGACCTGGATGGGCGCGTGCCTCTGATCCTGGACAGCGGTCCCTGTGAGGTCGGTATAGAATCGACCGTGCTTGACCTCTGTTCGCCCACACCAACTATCCTGCGCCCCGGAGGTGTAAGCCTGGAAGCGTTACGTCGCGTATTACCAGAGGTTCAGTATCTACAGCGATCACAAAGCCACATGGAGGCGGAGCAAGAGGCTCAAAGCTCCCCTGGTCAGTTGCTTGTTCACTATGCGCCCAGCGTGCCAACGCTGCTTTTTGATGGGTCGGTAAAGGCTATGCTCACGGCAATGCTCACAGAGGTACAGAGACGCCAAGAACTGGGCGAGCGGGTAGGCGTTTTGATCGCGGACGAGGACCTGACAACATTTGAGGGAAGCGGAGCACATATTTACATGCTGGGCAGTGCTACCGCGCCTGAGCAAATAGCAACACGTCTCTTTGCGGGCTTACGCGTACTCGAAGAGACAGGAGTACATGTCATCCTCTGCCGAAATTTTGCGGAGCAGGGCCTAGGTCTCGCGGTACGAGATCGCCTGCTCAAAGCAGCCGGAGGGAAGGTTATCAAGATTAGCCTTGACTGATTTCTGTATCTCGCGCTTCACATCGAGGTCGGCGTTGCTGTGGCTTGTTGCCACAGCAAACCTGCAAAATCAGAATAGTAAGACTTCTACAGTTTTTTTTGCTGCAGGTGATGTATTTTCAGGGCCATTTGTAAGGAGAGCCGCAGTTCGGAATCCTCAAGGGAACGTCCCAGTATCTCTTCGATACGTTCTAAACGATAGATTAACGAGTTGCGATGAAAGTGCATAGCGCGGGCGGTCTGACTGAGGTTTCCATTATAGTGAAAGTAGCACTCCAGTGTCTCTATATAAGTACCGTCGTGGCGAGAGTCATAATTGAGGAGGGGTCCTAGCGTCTCTTGATAGAAGTTAGTAAGTTCGCTTTGGCCCTCAAGATAGAATAGCAGGCGATAAATACCCAGGCGAGCGAGCGAGTACACTTTCCCTTCTCCAAAGAGCCGTCGCCCAATCTCTACTGCTCGTTGTGCTTCGCGAAACGATTGTGGGATGCCCTGTATATCCTTTGCCACTCGCCCAATTCCACAGGAATAGGCAGGAAGCCCCGCGGTTCCTCTATTTTGTTGCATACGTGTGAAGATACGTTCTAGACGCGAGAAAATCGCTTGCTCGTTCTCACGTTCGTCTTGCTCTCCACTATCTTCAAGCATAGGAAGTGGTAAGAGAGCCGTGATGCGTCTCGTGTCGTTCAGCAACCAGCCAGTAGGCCAGATACGCAGCAATTCATCTCGTACCCGCTTTCCCCATTGTGCCAGGAGGTTCCCCTGGTCGGGTTCAGTACTAGGCACCTCGAAGATAGCGACGCTCTGTGGAGTGGTCAGATCGTACCCCAGGAGCTGGGCGCGTGCTAGCATTTCACCAGGCTGCTGATAGTGGCCTTGAAGCACGTCTGTAAACGCCTCTACCTGATAACGGCTCTCTACTTCGCTGCGTTCACGTACCCTGGCGAACTCTATTGCAAGGATGGGAGCTACCTGCCCCAGGATAAGACGCTCTGAATAGTCAAAGGTGCTCTGCTCTCCAATCAAGGAGAGATAACCAACAATCTCGTGACGTATCAGGATTGGGTCTACAACACGTGTCAACCCTTGTTGTCTAAGGAATTCATCGGTAAGTGGGTCGGGTAAGAGGAGTGTTTTAGACGGGGCAGGGGCAGCTTGAAAACGTATATGTTGCTCTGCATCTTGCATGACAACCCACTTTCCTCGGCTCATCGCAAGTTGTTCGCATACGCCTGATATTCCTACTCCTTGGGCACTCAACTGCAACAACTGATTAGAAAGCTCTATGGCTTTACGCTCAATCTCACCACGAAAGCTGAGTACAAAAGTTGTCACTTCTCGCTCAATTTCTTCAAGGAGTGACGATGAAGGAAGCAAGATTAGGGGAAAGTGAAGTTGATTAGCAAGAGCGATAGCCTCTTCACCGAGCATTTCAGCTGACTGGGCCGAGACAGCTACTGCGGCAACTCCTGCTTTATGAAGACTTGTCAACAGGTGCGGGAGCGTCTCGTTGAGTCGGCGCAGTTGCGAGAGCATGAGCAGAGCAAGTTCGCCCCCCTGTATGCTTTCAAAGGCTGGAAGACGTGCTCGCATGCGGCACGACCACGTCACCCTACGTTCTACCCCTTCCGCACCAGCTACTAACAGGGCATCGCGTGAGGCGAGCAGAGTAAGAATATTACGAACAGAGGCAGACGATGTAGAAGGAAGTAAACTGCTCATAGCTCTCATCGCTTACACGCGATCCAAAGGCGCGGTGTTTGGCTTACCTGGGTCGCGCTGAAGACGTTGTAGGAGTTGCAGCAGGGCTACCTAATTTTTGCGCTTGACTCTGCTTATCTTTATATTTTTTTGCTTTCAGCAGATGCTTGTGCCAGGCTACTTTTTTTGTCTTGTTCATGTGTTTTTCCCTTTCAAAAATATACGGGCGCGATATATGCGCCCCGCACTGTGTTACTCTTCTGGTTCGTTGGTACCTTCGAAGTCGACCTCGGTCATGTCGTCTGATTCATCCCCACCATCAAAGTATTCGTCGTCGTTGCCTATTTCGTCATCATCTTCACGATCATAACGCAGCATGCTGTCCTTAATGTAGGCACGTATTGTATCTCCACCACCCTGAGATGGGAAGCTTACCTTACCGAACATGCTCGGATGCTGATACTCCTCACGCATAATGAGACGGACCAGTCCAGGTTCCATCACCAGGATAGCCGCCGCATAACGGTTGCCGCCCTCCATAAAGTTAATTAAGCGGTTTGCCAGACGCGGCTCAACCTGACCGATATCCTCGCCAGCGGTGTTGCGCACAAGCAGAGTATGACCTATTACATGCAGTTGTACGCGGTCCCCAACCCCCACCTTTGCCAGAACAGAGGTAGAAGCAAGATTGAGCAGATCAGTCACACCAGTTTTACCAGTCTCTTCAATGAAGAGTCGTGGGTCGATACGCTCAACACCCGCGTGCGTCTTCACAGGAGTCTCCTGAAGCAGCGCAAGCCTATCAAGATTTTTCTTTGCGATGGTATTTTTAGGATTATGCTTGAGGGTCCGTGAATAGGCTTGTCGAGCCTCGGAGTATTCTCCAAGTTCACTATGCGCCTTTCCCAAACGGTTAAGTGCATCTGCTTCCTGAGGAAAAAGGTTAAGGATATTTTTATTCGTGGTGACAGCCTCTTCCCACTGCCCTTCCTGAGCCTGTTTTACAGCCAGATCGGTCCATTGTCTTTTTAGTCGTAGCTTTTCGTCAGCTGATTGTGCTTGCGTCATTCAACGCCCTCCATCTTCACGGGAACTCTGTGATCTTTCGTGCACGTATTATACCGCAACCGCGCAACCCTGCAACGACCAAGGAGTAACACGCTCAACGTGTACATTCACCAGATCACCAGGTTGAATAACACGCAGACTCCCAGTTTCTATTTCATCAGGTTGTGGAAAGAAGACAAGCTTGTTTGCGCGGTTACGTCCTCTCCACTGCTGTCGCTCATGCGTCGTATTTTCCTCCTCCACAAGCACTTCCTCTATTTCGTCAAGATAGTGCTGGTTGATCTCAAGGGCAATCTTCGCTTGCAGCTCTTCCACGGCATGCAGACGTCGCTTCTTCTCGGCCAGAGGAACATCGTCTTCCCAACGAGCGGCAACAGTACCAGGGCGCACAGAGTAAGCCGCAACGTGAACGACATCGAAACGAACCTTTTCAAGCAGATCGAGCGTATGCTGGAACTCATCTTCTGTTTCGCCGCAGAAGCCCACAATTACGTCTGTAGAAAGCGAGATATTGGGCCACAATTCACGTACACGGTCGATACGTTCACAATACTCATCCAGCGTATAACCACGCTTCATACGTTTGAGCAGTGCATCATCGCCAGCCTGAACCGGAATGTTGAGATGTTCACAGACCTTTGGCAGATGGGCCATGCGCTCAATCATGCTATCGGTCATATGACGCGGGTACGAGGTCATAAAACGGATACGATCTAACCCGTCGATCTCACTCAAGTTGGTCATCAGGGCGGCAAGATCAGGTCTCTCCGGCAGGTCCAGGCCATAAGCTTCTACCGTTTGTCCAAGCAAGGTCAGTTCTTTTGCGCCTTTCGCCACCAGTGAACATGCCTCTATCATGAGTTCTTCGATGGGTCGGCTGCGCTCACGTCCGCGTCGATAGGGCACTATACAGTAGGTACAGACCTTGTTACAGCCAAGGACAATCGGTAGCCATGCAGTTGGACTTGCCTTCGCAGGTTCGATTTTTGTAGGATAATGCGCGATACGATCCCCAGGTTTCGGTGTAATTGCCATTGGCAGCACGCTGCGCTTGCCTACCGTGATAGTAGAGGTCGCATAGGTTGGCAGAACGGGCTCGGTTGGGATGAGTTCATCCTCCTCTTGCGCATACTCGATATCAAGACATCCGGCACCAGAGATAGGAGTCCAGCGCTCTTCGAGGAAACGCGGCAAAATGTCGGCGTGTTCGACCTTCATGAAGAGGTCAACGTGTGGATAACGCCTGGTCAGGTCGTCAATCGTTTTCTGATTGCCGATCATGCAGCCCATCAATGTTACCAGCAGATCGCTTCTCTCTTCTTTGGCATGTCTGAGCCTGGCAAGCAGATTGTGCGCCTTCTCTTCAGGAGCCTGTCGTACACTACAGGTATTGAGGACCACAAGGTTAGCCTGCTCCATGCTCGTCTCTTCCCAGCCCAATTCGTCGAGAATGGTCTGGATGCGCTGTGAGTCGGCCTGGTTCATCTGGCAGCCAACCGTCCAAATATGATATTTTCCGCGTGCAACATTCGTCGTGGTCATCGTCGTGCCTCTCTTCGAGCATCAATAAGTATGGAATACGCGCCCTTCTATCTTCTTTAAGGTCGCCGCTATTATACACCAAGACAGGCCCACTGTCACCACGTTTCTCATGGAATCCTCCACTACCCTACCCCTGGGCGCGATAAATCGGGCCCCTACGGGTCCATATCTGGGCGCGATAAATCGGGCCCCTACAGGTCCACTCCCCGGTTTTATTTGTTACCTGGTTTCCTGCCGCCAAAGACAGCATGACCAGCTTTACACCAAAAGACATCTACATCAACAAAGCCAGCTTGCTCTAGCCACTTTAGCTGCTCGAACAAGGGAGACATTTTATCAATCGGGTCAGGCTCAGCTAAGGTGAACGAATTCCACTCCAGATCTAAGAAGCGTTGATATGCCTTGAGATTGCCGTCTAGTTGAAGCGAACGCTGACGAACAGCATCATCCCACATCTTAGCGGCAATGGAAATACCAGTTTGCGAGACTGGTTGAATAACATCAGCAATTCCAAAAACACCATCTGGCGACAGCATGCGATATACATCCTTGAAAAGTTGCTGTTTTTCAGATGTGTCCAAATGATGAATCGCAAGAGAGGATACAACCGCCAGGATAGGATATGGGAACACACGCCAACCACTGCTAGTCAGATCAAAAATTTGCGGCTGAAATCGCTCTCCATAAGATTGTAAGGTTGTATTAGCGGTTTCAATCATGGTTGGAGAGCCATCGAGTCCATGTACTTGATAGTGCGGAAAGCGGTCGAGCAGGGCACGAACCAGAACTCCTTCACCACAACAGAGATCAAGCACATGCTGTTGACCCGCTACATCAGGAACGGCACTACAAATAGTTTCGATTTGTAGCTCTCGCTCTGGAACAAAGTAGCGTCCGTAGTCGATGAAGGTTTGTGAGTCGTCCTCGCCCCAACTAGCAACGTTACTCTCTTGAGTCATCCGGTGCTCCTCCTGACTTCTGCTTTACTATTTCTTTCGTCGATCTTCTACGCGAGCACTCGCCGTCTTTGACTCGCCGCCACTGGCACGGGGCAGACTGTCAGCGGGAACAAGCTCGACTTTGGGAGAATTGCCAGTTATTGTCTTGACTGCCTCAGCCATTTCGCGACCCAATGTGTGTGCGCGTTCGTGATTACTTAGCAGAGCACTATCTTTTATCTCGACCTTGAGATCGAAGGTGTCCAGGGCGTTGCGCTTGTCAACAATGATGCGGAAATTGGCACCTGCCTCGGGAAACTTCACAAGGGCAGCCTCCACCTGGCTAGGAAAGACGATCAGCCCTCGAATAGACACAGCATCATCGCTGCGACCCTTAATGGCCGCAATCTTGGGATGTGAACGGCCACAAGCACAGCGGTCTTCCCACCATGTGCGCGAGAGGTCACGACTGCGATAGCGGATCATTGCGGTACCATCGGCCGAGAGCCACGTCCAGGCCAGTTCACCATCCTTGCCTTCCTCGACAGGCTCCCCCGTTTCGGGATCGATGCATTCAACCAGGAAGGCATCGGCCCACGCGTGCATACCGTCTCGGACCTCGCACTCGCAGGTCATACCAGGGCCGAGGAACTCGGTCATGCCGAATTCGTCGTAGGCGGTGATGTTAAAGAGGTCTTCCAGCTTCAGGCGCGTCTCCCAGGGCCACGGCTCAGCACCAAACAGACCAATCTTGAGCTTTGTGTCTTTGAAGTTTACGCCTCGCTCACGCGCCTTCCCACCTACATACAGGCCAACTGAGGGGGTCATACACATAGCAGTCACGCCGAAGTCTAGAATGAAGTCGATCATGCGATCATATTGGCGAGCATCAGACCCCATCGGAATCGCCATCACATCCATCGCCATCGCTCCATAATGGAAGCCAAATCCGCCTGTTGCCGTGCCGTAGCCGTAGCAGTTCAGCAGCACATCACCAGGACGCATGCCTGTCATCCACAATTCGCGGGCGTTGAGGTCTGCCCAGTAGTCAATATCCTTTTTTGTGGCGAAGACGGGAACACTCTTTCCGGTTGTACCACTTGTCGCGTGTACCTCTAGCGCTCCTCCCTGCCCTCCGGGTGGAACAAGAGCCATTCTGTAGGGGTAGGCTTCACGGACCGTCTTCTTCTCCAGAAATGGCAATTTACGAATATCTTCCAGTGACTTTATATCTGAGGGTTTGACTTCTGCTTCATCGTAGAGCTTGTGATAGAACTGATTCTGATTATAGACACGCTCGACAATTGCCTGAAGTCGTCGCAACTGTAGAGCCTGTAGCTTGCGTTTAGAGAGTGTTTCTATCTCTTCATTAAAAAACTTACGGTCACTCATTACAAGAAAATTCCTCCGAGTTCTAGATATCCCTTTGTTTCAGCGACATTCTATCATGGGAACACGAGTGCGTCTATTAAAAAATGCTTTATGATAGAATGAACGAAAAACAATAGGAGTACTTCCAACTTATGGAACACGCGGTACAAGCGGTTATCTGGGACCTTGACGGAGTTATCATCGACAGCGCGGAAGAGCACCAGAAGGCATGGCAACGCCTCGCCCGCGAGACGGGCGTGCAATTTACTGACGAGCAATTCTGGGCAACTTTTGGGCAGCGCAATGATACTATTATCCCGACGATATGGGGTACTGTATCGCCGGAAGAGCTACAAGCCTTGAGAGACCGTAAAGAAGCCTATTTTCGTGAATATGTCCGCGAGACGGCGGCTCCCCTGCCGGGTGCGATAGAGCTTCTTAGCGCACTACACGAGGCAGGGTATCCACAAGCGTTAGGGTCATCGACTCCCATTGAGAACATCAACTTGATCAAAGAGGTGCTAGGATTAGAACGCTATATTTCCGTGTTCTTCTCTGGTGAAGGGGTGCCACACGGTAAGCCTGCACCCGATATATTTCTCAAGGCGGCAAAAGGGTTAGGTGTCGAGCCAAGACATTGCCTGGTGATCGAGGATGCAGTGGCTGGCATCGCAGCAGCCCATGCTGGCGGTATGTATAGCATTGCCGTCGCGGGAGAGCGCAATCTGCCAGGGTTGCAGATCGCTAACCTGGTAGTGAAAGACCTGACCGAGGTCAACCTGGAACGCATCCAACAAATTGCTTGACAAATATGAGCGGCAGTGGCACAATACGCAGCACATGGAGGTGTAGGGGCCCCGGTGGGTCTCACCGTCTTCAAAACGGCTGGGGGGTCGCTTGGCGCGGTCCCTGGTGGGTTCGACTCCCATACGCCTCTGCTGGGATGGTTTGATGAGAATTGTGTGCGGTCTATTGTAATCGTGGAATTAACATGAATTCTCTTCTTAGCGTGGAAAAAGTACGCAAGTTCATCTGAAAACGTCTACGCTAATCGTGGAATAAGCTCATCTAGGCTGCCTTCGCAATCTGACAATAATATCATACTGTTGCGCTAAAATGATTGGGTACCAACGGGCTACCTACGGAATCGGGTCAGATTGACTATTTTTCAGAATCTAGCCTGTACCTATTTATACTATTATGGATGATCCCGTTCGCGATAAGGATATTGCCTTAAGAGTATCCTACTCTTCTATAATAATGCAGTTTGCTCAGTGATACGCCGACCAATTCGCTTATAGTTTCTCTCGTAAGTGATCGCCTACCGGATTCTAAAACTGCTACGGCCCTCTTCACCTGTCCAATAAGGTCATCCTCATATTGTTGTGCTTGTCTCATCTGATTATCACACCTATTGGTTATCACTTGTTCCACAATAGCATTGAAAGCTGGATACTGCTTGAGAACTTCTGATCGCATATGTATATGCTTAACAATATCTTTGAGAGTTACCTTTCCTTTAAGGGTAATTAAATTCATCATAATCTCTTCCACGTGCTCGATTACTACATCTTCATACGGTTGCAATATAAGCCGCTGAGCTTGAGGAATGGAAACTTGTATTTCTCGAGGAGACATTGCCGCATGTTCATTCTTCGTCCCCCAGTATTGAAAAATGTCATGTAACGACACACCGAGATACTGAGCGTACTTTTCATACGCTTGAAATGATGCGAATTGATGCGTGTTGCCCATTTCCATCCTCATTACATCCTGCAGCGATATACTTATACATTCAGCGACTTTCTGAGTCGGAAGGCGTCTTTCTCGTCGCAGCATTGCGAACCTATATCCTATCTTTTTGAGAATGTCATCCTCCTCCTCACATTGATGCGGGGACAGAAGATACGCATAATCATCTGCTTGAGCACGAACTGCTGGCATTTCCTGTTCTTGAAGTAATTCAGCTCGGCAGGACCGTAAATCGCCTCTGCAAGTTGGACACACACCTACTCTTGGAGGAAAAAAGAATAGTGGGACGGGGTTACCGCAGTGTTCACAATGATCTAACAACCGACAACTGTGCATACTACATCCCTGTAATGAAAGGAAGCGCCACGTCAGGGAGTAATATAATCCGTCAGCCAAGCAGGAGGGGCAGTACCTCAAATATGAACCCAAACATCCCCTGAGAAAAGTTGAGAGGGCATTTGAATACGTTAAACGGCCAAATTTCCTTCCTATATGGAAGAAGGTAGTTGCCAATATTTGTGAGTCTAGGCATGCTATTCGCTCAGTGGTTTTTCCAAAGACGCGAAGGGGGTGGTCTGTAAGGCTTCTGAGGATATCAGCATTTACACCAATGACCACAGATAACGTTTGGATGATTTGAATATCATTGGCTTGGGCTATTCGCATTAAATAACTGGTGAGAGATTTCAGTCTTTCAGGGGCGGGATGAGCAGGTAAAACATCAAAAAAGTACCCGTTATTGGTCATATTCATATTACTTTCTTCCCTCAACCAGATAAGAGTCAAGCACCCTCTATAGCCATTGCACCTGCACCAGGAACTCTGCAAAATCACTACGATGAAAGTCAGTTTGATAATCACTTCACAGCGGCATCAAGCGAATCTGGAGGGTACCGCTTGGAAGTAGCCAGATGGGAGCATTTCCCCCAATGATCCTTACGAAGCCAGATATCCTTCACATAGCTCTGGAAACTCCCGCCTTTTCACAGAATATTACCGCGATATGAAAAAATGCCATCGCCGACAAAGCCATCTTGTTTGCTTCCGAAGCCTCAACAATCTTAAATGAGGCAGGAGGATAATCGTCAAAATCTCTGGCAGCCCTCCTAATTCTGGTAAGGGAAACAAAAAGCAGTTGCCCCACCGACCACTGTAATACTGTTCTCCTGGACTAGAATAATAAGATAGCTCGTCGGCGACTCGAGAGGCTCTACTGGTGTACAAACTGCCAACACGTCGAAGTGATGTGTTACTTCCAAGTCTAGGCTACACCCTCGCTTCTAGGCATCCCTGACTGCTCTAGAAAGTCTGTTGCCTTTTTCCTCTGGACCTTCTTCCACGTTTTCTCCAGTAGCCCTGGCGTGAGACAGGGAAGATCTGCCTCAATGGCCCTCCGACTCGCATCGCGAATGAGGATCATAATATCGCGGAGAATACCACCTGTCATCAGTTCGATGAACTTAGCAGGCCCGTCTACCTCCACCGACTTATCTTTGATTACAGGGAGAGCCAGATTGGATGGTTGTGTGAATGGGAGCAGCAGTTCGAGAGAAGCCAGTAGTATACTGAGTCTTTTTCCTGTATACGGAGGCAACTCGAAAAAATCATTCCAACGCCCCGCTACTTCCTCATCTCCCATTACCCAAGTAGTCGGCCTACAGGAAGTGCAGGGGTGCCCGTCATCTTTTTGCAGAGGGGGTAGACAACCAAGAGGGAAAGGGATAGGATGGGAAGAGCAAACACAGGAGGCAGAAATGGACAAGGACCCCGAAGAGCACTGGCGAGACCTGAGCGAAC